>Ga0209542_10009319_pt1 | contig 18039 bp, 17 predicted proteins | sample RifCSPhighO2_01_FD_184028 | JGI IMG/M metagenome (GOLD analysis project Ga0209542, IMG submission 184028) | Soil microbial communities from Rifle, Colorado - Rifle CSP2_plank highO2_0.1 (SPAdes) (version 2) | ecosystem: Environmental > Terrestrial > Deep subsurface > Rock core/Sediment ...
AACGGTTCGACCAACTTGGAAACCGACATGGTTCCGCCCCGTTTGAGGCGTGCGATCATTCGACGCCGTAGAGGTAAGCCGAGCGCGTCGAGCATGAGGGCTGTGTTTTTCTGCGCATTACCCTTAGTGTATGTGCGAGCAGTCTCCCTTAGCGCTGCGGCTTTTTTCGCAGCGCTTTCCGCTGCCCGATGTTCACGTTCTTTGATACGTTTAATTCTTCTCGGGTTCCAATACTTAGTCATAAACCTAAGTATAGGGATTTTGAGTTGGTGGGTCGAGGCGGGGGTGTGGTTAAACGATGTACTATCCAATCTTGCCCGATATGTTAACCGACAACCGGCCCGAGTTTATCCCAGAGTTGCCGCCAGACGGTTCGCATCGTTTCGGCGAGGTTGTGATTTTCTATGAGAACGGCGAACTGCGTCTCCCCTTGCAGGTCAATGAGCGCTACTTTGTCGCCGTAAATATTTATGTCGGTTTTGAATTTCGGCGCGGTGATGAATTTGGTCTCACGCAAGAGGCCGCGATTGTGTTTTGCAAACTCACGCGTGAATTCCGAGTCGCGCGAAATGGTTTTGATGAGAATGTCGCGCCGCGCGCGCTCTTTGGGGAACCACTCGAATATATTAGTCGGAATGCCCGCCTTAAGACTACCGAGATCTTCGTACGCGACGATTTCTTTTTTCTCGCGTAACATATCTTTGTATACGTCCATAATCCCCTCTCCTTCATAAAACGTGACGCGCGGTTTTTTGCCGGATTTGTTGTTCACCGCGAGCAGCTCGGGCAACATTCTCTCAAGCTCACCCACCCGCTTTTTCTGCATATCTACCAAAGTCTCCGGATGCGCGGCGCTGTAGATGTTGCGTTTCTGTTTCCGGGTTTCCAAAATAAATCCGCGGTCTTTAAGTTCGTCGATGAAAGTGTAAATGGTCGAGCGGTTGACCCCGCTCTTGCGCGCCAAGGCCTGCATCGTTGCTTCGCCGAGCTCCAAAGCGGCCATATACACTTGTGCCTGCATCTGGTTCATCCCCAGTGTTTTGAGCAAATTTTCGCTTATTTCCATATTTATGTCACAGTTTACAACACTTTTTATATCTACAGAGTAGGCCTAAAAGTGCATATCTATAGGTCTATATTGTAATACATGCTTGAGCTTTGTCAATATATCGTCAATAATATTAACAATTCTGGCGTGTGCTAGAAGTGGATCTTGAAACCGCGCTTCGGATTCTCATCGAGGCAGCTCTTTCACATCAAAAGGAACATGGAATGAAAAAGCCTGAAGAGATGACCGCGCGAGCATTCGGAAGGTTAGTTTCTGAATGTATCGCCGCCCGCAATTACGATGTTCTAGTGGGCCCGCAAAAAACTTTCGCGAGGGACGCCCACGTTTCTCCGAGGGTAGTGGGCGAGATGGTTCGGGGCGATTTTCCCGGCAAGCCAAAAAACAAGAGGCCCGAAACGCAAAGGAAGTTTTTGGCCGGTCGTATTGGAAGTGTTACGCGGGTTTGTATCAACCTCGGTTTAGATGTTGAAGCATCCCTACGGGCCTGCGGACTCCCGGTCGACAAAGCGCATATACAAAAAGCTCGTAACAGTCTACTCGACCTCAAGTTAAGCAAAGCTGATCTCGCGATGCTTACTCAGCAAGTGGATATTATCGGTCCTGTTCCATATAAACTTATCCCGACGCTGGTAGGGCAATTCCGCGCAAAAGAAACTGACGGGTAGCCTAGAGCAAGGAGAGGCTTTGACTTACAAGGCCGGGGCTCAGTGTTCCGGTCTTTTTCTTTGGGGATATTCTCGCGGTTACCAGTTCCAATACTTAATGTAAATATTAAGTATTGGAACTGATTTAATTGTCGAAGGGATCGCGGGAGGCGAGGTGCGCGGAAAGTTCTTTGAGAGCGGCCGGATTGCAAACGCAGAAACGAATTCGGCCGCGCTTGTGGGTGGTGATGAGCCCCGCACGCTCGAGCGCGTTTACGCGAGTCACGGCCGCGGGAAGCGTGATGCGGAACGGCTCGGCAAGCTTCGTGACCGACATGGCACCGCGCCTGCGAAGCCGCGCAAGCATTTGGCGGTTCACCTCCGAGCCGAGCACGTCGAGCATGAGGGCGGTGTTTTTTCGCGTGTCTCCTGCCGAATAAGTGATGCGTAACCGCTCCAATTCTTTTACCCGCCGGAGCGCTCGCTCCCCCGCCCGATCCTCCCGCTTCTTCTCACGACGAATTCGTGCTTTGTTCCAATACTTCATATTTTCATTAAGTATCGGAACTTTGAACAAATGCGTCAATGAACTGTGGTGGATATCTGGGCTGCAATTGCTGTCTTGCGATGTGTTCGCGTTATACTTTGCATATGAAAGTGCTTGCTATTGACCCCGGATACGGACGCTGCGGTGTGGCCGTGGTGGAAAAGAACGGTGGGGGGAAGGAAATTCTTTTGTATTCGGCTTGTATCGAGACATCCGCGAAATCGGAATTTGCTGACCGACTCGCGCAAGTCGCGAATGAATGCGCGCGGCTTATTGCCGCACATGCCCCCGATTGTTTGGCTCTGGAAAAATTATACTTTCAGACCAACCAGAAGACGGCGATGCGGGTTGCAGAGGTGCGCGGTGCTCTTATCAACACCGCGCAGGGGGCAGGTATCGAGGTTTTCGAATACACGCCGGGCGAAGTGAAGAGCGCAGCGGCGGGCAGCGGTAGCGCTGATAAAAAGGCGGTCGCACGGATGCTCCACGCGCTCATAAAGATAGAAAAAGAGATCGAGCACGACGATGAATATGACGCTATTGCCATTGCTGTAACACATTTGTCCCGCGCACGTCTAGGTTGAAGCTCGCGCGGCAAACGCGGCGGGCCATATAGCAAATACCAGCAAAAAAGAATACAATACAGAGAATATATGGCCGCACCACGACGTCTTTTCAGACGTATAAAGATTATCTTCCGCAGCATGCCCCAATGGCTCGAGGTGAGCCTCATCATTGCTACCGTAGCGGTCTTGGTGATTGTCGGCGGCGGTATCGTGTGGGCGACCATCATGCCGATACCCGCGATAAATAACTTCGAGAACAGGCAGGTCGCCCAATCCACCAAAATATTCGACCGCACCGGCAACATCGTCCTCTACGACGTGCACGGCGCTATGCGCCGCACGTCAGTGCCGCTCGAAGAAATATCTCCCTACATCCAGAAAGCGGCCATCGGCATTGAGGACGACACCTTCTACGAGAATGCCGGCTTCCGGCCACTCTCTCTCATGCGTGCTATCTGGACGAATATCACACGCGGTAATCTCCTGACGGGACAGGGCGGCTCGACCATCACGCAGCAGGTCGTAAAAAATGCGCTTCTGACGCAGGACAAGACCGTCACGCGTAAGGTGAAAGAAATTATTCTTGCGCTGCGGCTCACGCGCGTCTACACCAAAGACCAGATACTCGCCACGTACCTCAACGAAACCGCCTACGGCGGCACCATCTACGGAGTCGAGGAGGCGAGCCAATATTTCTTCGGCGTGCCGGCGAAAGACGTGGACCTCGCGCAGGCCGCATACATTGCCGCACTTCCTCAAGCGCCGACCTACTATTCCCCGTACGGCAACCACCGCGACGCCCTTGATGCACGCAAAAATCTGGTACTCCTGAAGATGCGCGAGAACAATCTCATCACACAGGAAGAATACGACCAGGCGGTGAATGAGAAAGTCGAATTCAATAACCCGAAGAATGCGGGTATTAAGGCGCCGCACTTCGTCTTTTTCATCCAGGAATACCTTGAACAAAAATATGGCGCCGATGCGGTGAGCCAGGGCGGGCTACACGTCGTGACCACGCTCGACTACGACCTCCAGCAGCACGCGGAAGCGAGCGTCGAAAAATTCGCGCCAGGATTGCTCAAGAACTTGAACGCATCAAATCAGGGCGTCGTTGCGATAGACCCGAAGACCGGGCAAATCCTCGCGATGGTCGGCTCGAAGGGATACTTCGACGACACAATAGACGGCAAGGTCAACGTCACCATCGCAAATCGCCAGCCGGGGTCGTCGTTCAAGCCGTTCGTCTACGCCACCGCGTTTGAAAAAGGGTACACGCCCGATACGGTCATCTTCGACCTCCCCACACAATTTTCGACGGCATGCCAACCGTCGGAAATCACGAACAGTAAATACCCGTGTTACGCGCCGGGCAACTTCGACGGCGGCTTCGAGGGGCCGATGAAATTACGCGCGGCGCTCGCGCGTTCCGAAAACATTCCCGCGCTCAAGCTTCTGTATCTCGCGGGTATCCGGAATTCGATAGACACCGCGCACAACATGGGCATTTCGACCCTTAATCTCTCTCCCGACCACTACGGATTGCCGCTCGTGCTCGGCGGCGGGGAGGTCAAGCTCCTGGATATGACGGGGGCATACGGCGTCTTCGCCAACGACGGTATCAAGAATCCGCCGACCGGCATTCTGCGCGTCGAGGATAACGCGGGAAATATTCTCGAAAATTACCAGCAGGAAAGTTCCCGCGTGCTCGAACCGCGTATCGCCCGGCTCATCAACGACATCCTGTCGGACAACGTCGCACGCTCCCCCGAATTCGGGCTCAACTCACCGCTTCACTTTGCCAACTACCAAGTCGCGGCAAAAACGGGAACGACCGACAACTTCGACGACGCGTGGATTATCGGGTACACGCCGAGCATCAGCGTCGGCGCATGGACGGGCAACAATAGCGGTTCGCCCATGGTTAATAATCCCGCCTCATTTATCGTGGCGCCGATGTGGCACGACTTCATGGCGTACGCGCTTTCGAAATACTCTTCTCCGTCGGATACCTTCCCGAGCCCGGGGCCCGACCCTGATGTCGCGACCATGCCGGCGGTTCTGACCGGCAACTGGAATACGGATCCGTCGCAGGGCGTGCACGATATTTTGTACTGGGTAGACAAGGACAACCCGCGCGGCGGTCGCCCCGCAAACCCCGCGAGCGACCCGCAATTCTCCCGCTGGGATTACTCTGTAGCGGTCTGGGCGGGGCAGCAGGCGAGTACCACACCCGGTACCGCGACAAGCACGCCCGCCGGCACCGCAGCGGGGGGCGTCTTCCGCATCGCAGCACCACAAGCAGGTGCCGTCCTCCCCTTCGGCGCGGCGATTACCTTCGGTGCCGAGTCACCGCAGCCGCAAACCATACTCAGTGTCTCGTATTTCGCTAATGGCGCGCTTGTAGGCACCTCCGGCCAACCACCCTACCTCGTATCGTACCGGCCGGCCGCTCCGGGCAGCGTGAGCCTGCGGGCACTCGCCACACATACTGACAACTCAACGGAAGAAAACACGATTACGTTTTTGGTTCAGTAGGGAAAAGGTTTTAGGGATTAGGTTGTAGGTGTTAGAAAACAACCTGAAGGATTTCTTACTGTAAGCTATTCCCTAATCCCTACTACCTATTTAGCGGCATCACCAGGTAGGTGAACGACGCGTCCGAGACCCCGCGGATGACGAGCGGCTTTCCCGCTCCCGCAAAACCCAAAATAATAGAATCTGATTCGATGATAGAAAGGCAGTCGGCGAGGTAACCGATATGAAAATTGATATCGAGGTCGTTACCGGAGATGGCGGCATCAATTGAGTCCGACATTTCGCCGACCTCGGCGCTGCGGGCAGTCGCGCTGAATATTTTGCGCTTGGGGTACACGTGCAGACCGACATGCTGGTCGCCTCCGGAGAAAACCCGCGCCTTGCGGAGCATTTCCGCAAAATCATTCTTGAGGACCGTCGCTTCCGTCTCAAAAGCTTTCGGCATAATCTCTTTGTAGTTGGGAAAGGTACCGTCGACGACGCGCGAAACATACCGCACACCGTCGGCGGATATAGACATCTGCGATTCATCGGCTGACAGGCTTACCTCCGCCGTGCCGATACGCTCCAGGACGTGTGCGAGCTCAAGCGCATGTTTGAGCGGAATGAGGAGTTCTGTTTCACTCTTACCCTTCACACCGGAAATAGTTTTCTCGGCGAGCCGGAAGGAGTCGGTCGCGACGCAGACGATGGCGCCCGGCCTGACCGAAACATACACACTCCCCAATTCCGGCCGTATCATCGACGGGGACGCCGCATATGAAACCGATTGAATACCCCGCATCAATTCTTCCCGCGAAACACTCATCCCCTTCGTGTCGCCTCCCGCCCCGAGAGCGGGAAATTCCTCGTGAGGCAGCGCCTTGATAAGCGTTCTTGTGCCGCGCGATTCGACCACCAAATTCCCCTCCTCCGTCTTGAGCGCTATCTTCTCCCCGGATATCGAGCGGAGTGTCTGCGAAAGCACCGAAGCCGACACCGCAATGATCCCCTTATCCTCAATCTCGCATGGAACATTTACTTCAATTCCAGCTTCCAGATTTGTGGCGCGCGCAACCATTTCCCCCTTACCGGCCGTCGCGTCAAGTAGTACGCACGACAAAACAGGAAGTGACTCCTTCTTTCCCGTAATCCGTTCGGTGAGTTGGATGGCACTTAGGATTTTCTCTTTTGTTGTTGTTAGTTTCATATCTCAAGATTTATATATACATACTATTACTATTATTAGTGTTGGGGATAGCGGGGAGAAATGAATTTGAGGTGAAGAGTCTTGTGTAATTTTGATGAAGTGAGGTGTTGAAAACTTCCATCATTTGGTCTGATAGGAAGGTGGTAGTTGAGTACATATTTTATTGGAGTGGATAAGTGAGCGGTTGTCAGAATGTAATGCACGCGCTGTACACAGGTCTACGCATGAATAAGCGTGCGGATATGGTCGAGTTCCTGCTCAAGCGAAGGATTGGACTTAACCTCCTCTTTTATTTTTTCGCATGAGTGGATGACGGTGGTGTGGTCGCGTCCGCCGAGCTTCTCCCCGATAGACGGATACGACACGCTAAACTCCTCCCGCAGCATGTACATGATTATCTGCCGGGGCTTCACCACTTCTTTCTTCCGTGTCTTTTCGTAGATGCTCTTTTCGGGCACGTCGTAGTATGAAGCGATGCGGCGGACGACCTCGTCTACCGATACTCCCCTGTTGGGCTTCACATTGTGCTTGATGAGCGCACGGACGTCCGCCTGCGTCACCGCCTTACCCTTCAACTGTGATTTACAGACAATCATGTTGAGCACCCCCTCAAGCTCGCGGATGTTTCCGCGCAGGTTTTCAGCGATATATTGGATGATGTCCTCGGGAATGGAGAACCCATGTTGCTCTATTTTTGCGCGGATGATGGCCACGCGCGATTCCATATCGGGCTCGGGAATCTCCGCTATCATGCCCGCGCCGAAGCGGCCGCGGAGGCGGTCTTCGAGGCCGGGCAACAGCGCGGGATGTTTGTCGCTCGAAAATACGATTTGCTTGTTGTTGTCGCGCATTGCGTTGAAGAGATGGAACAATTCTTCCTGCGTTTTCTCTGTGTTCGCGATGAATTGGACGTCGTCCATGATGAGCACGTCGTATTGGCGGTACTGGTCCTTGAAATTGTTGGCGTGTCCCGCCCGCACGGCGTTGATGTAGTCGATAGAGAAGCGCTCGGAGGTCACGTAGAGGACTTTTTTGTTCGCGTGCCCTTTTTTGAAATAATTTCCCACCGCCTGAATGAGGTGCGTCTTGCCGTGCCCCGTCTGTCCGTAGATAAAGAGAGGATTGTACGCGAGCCCCGGCCGGTCGAGGATAGCTTTCGCGGCGGCGTGCGCGAGTTCGTTGAACGGGCCGACGACGAACGTCTCAAACGTGTAGCGCGGGTTCAAATTGTCGCGTTTGTCGATGTAGAGACTGCCGAGATCGAGCGACGCGTTCTCGGTCACCTGCGGCCGCGGCATTTTCCGCTCGGTCGGGGCGACTGCCGAGCGATGAACGGCGTATTCGACGGTACGGATGGAGCTGTCGAGGCCCCGAAGCGCCTTCATAATGAGCTTGTGGTGCTTCTCCATGAGCCATTCTTTGACTATTTTCGACGGAACGGCCACATGGACGATATTTCCGTCGCGGCTCGCGATGTCGGTGTTGCGGAACCAGGTGCGGAAGGAGGCCTCAGACGTGCCCAACTCGATTTGCACGAGCGCGTTCTGCCATAGTTCACGATTACTCATAGGGTGATTAGTCATGCGCGACCAAGGTTCACATTATACGCGGGGCGCTTCTCCGTGAAAGCTCCCGGCGCGGTCACGCCACTGTTTATAAGGTGTGGATAGGGTGGGGAGAGTGGTTTTCGGCCACCATACCGCTTTCGGAACCGTCCGGAAGTTGCTACTCGAATCTGTATCACCACTGCTGTATGTCGCGGTAACTCGTTTATATGCTGCGCGATGTTCCGAAAGGGGTATGGTGGCCTCTTTTTGAGTTGTGTTAGTTGGAAAAATGAGTATAGTGGTCGGCATGTCAACAAAACGGAATTGGCAACCGAAGAAACGCAAACGCGCCCGCACGCACGGTTTCCGCGCCCGCTCGGCGAGCACCTCAGGCAAAAACGTCCTTGTTCGACGGCGCCGGAAGGGCCGCGCGAAATTGACGGTCTAGCTTCTTCATGCCAAAAAAGTACCGGCTCTCACGCGCCGATTTCATGCGCCTCCCGAAGGCCGCGCGCCGCATCCATGGAACGTATTTTTCCCTTACGGTGACCCCCTCCCCCCGGCTCGAAGGGCCGCGCGCCGCGTGTGTCGTCTCAAAGAAGGTTTCCGCCCGGTCGGTCGACCGCAACAGGATAGAACGACGCTGCCGCGAAAGCCTGCGTCCCCTTCTCGCGGGCATGAAGGAGCCGACCGCATTTATTTTCTTTGCAAAACGGGAAGCCGCATCCGCAACGTTTGCCGAAATCCGAAAGGACATCGGGAAACTTCTCGAACGTTGTCTGTGAATTTCTATACGATATACACGATACAAAATACACGATACAATCCTTCCCAATGATATCGAACCTCTTTCACGCGGCCATTTACGACCCGCTCTACAACGGGCTCGCGTTTCTCGTCGGCGTTATTCCCACACATGATATCGGGCTTGCCATCATCGCGCTCACCATCGTGGTACGCATCATCATTTTCCCTCTCTCGGACCGCGCCATCAAAGCGCAGATGGCGATGAAAAAGGTCGCTCCCGAAATTGACAAGCTCAAAGTAAAATACAAGGACAACCGCGAAGAGCAGGGCAAGGCAATCTTCGCGCTCTACAAAGAGCGCGGGATACATCCCTTCGCAAGTATCGGGCTCATGCTCATCCAGTTCCCCGTCCTTATCGGACTCTACTGGGTTTTCTATGCGGGGGGATTTCCCGACATTGATACCTCGCTCCTCTACTCGTTCGTCCAAGCGCCTTCCTCAATCAACATGGAATTTCTCGGCGTGTTGGATATGTCGAAGCGGAGTATCGCGCTCGCCGCGCTCGCCGCAATTACCCAGCTCATCTACACACGCCTCTCGATGGGGCCGCGGCAAAAAGCACCTGAATCCACTCCAGTCGAAGCGTCGCTCTCCGGCGATATGGCGAAGAGTTTCGATTTCCAGGCGCGCTACATGCTCCCCGTCATCATCGGTGTTATTGCGTATACGATTCCCGCCGCCGCGCCTTTGTACTGGGTAACGAGCAATGTGGCGATGATTCTGCAGGAGTACGCGACGGGCAGGCGTTTCAACCCTCGGGCGTAGCCACGGGCGAGCCAAAAAATCTAGAGCCAGTTTGAAAACCTGCGCTTCAGGGCAGACCTCTTTGCGGTCGCTATCTGGCGCTGCTGCGCCAGCGCTCAGTCTCGGCGCCGTCGCGCCTGCGAAGACCGCAATAGAGGCCCGCCCCTCGCTTCGGTTCAACGTTTTCAAACACGCTCCATTTTTTGGAGCAGGGAGGGCTCTGTGGCCTGCCCCGCAGTCAGATCAGCGCTGAGCAGGGTCGCGCATAGACTCTTGTATGGCAGCGTAGCCGGCGTGCGCCAGACAAGACATTTGCTGAGAGATGTACTGCGGGGTATAGTCCTCCAATGGACAAAGTCGAAAATATCCTGAAAGAACTGCTTGCGGCTGCGGGCATCCCCTACTCGAACATCGAACGGAGTTCGGTAGCGGGCCAGGAGATATTTGCCATCCGCACCGACGACGCGCGGACGCTTATCGGCGCGCACGGCGATACGGTATACGCACTCGATTTTCTGGTGAAGAAGATTTTTGAGAACGGGCTGCCCGCGCCCGCCGAAGGCGAAACAGCCGAACGCACGCCCATGTTCCTCGTAGACGTCAACGACTACCGCACGAAGCAGATAAAAGATCTGCAGGCGAAAGCGCTCATGATGGCGGAGCGGGCGCGCTCATTCCAATACGACGTTGAGCTATCGCCAATGAGCTCGTACGAGCGACTCATCATACACACGACACTGCAGGATGCGCCGAACGTGAAGACCGAGTCGCAGGGAGAGGGGCGCAGCCGCCGCGTCGTCATCAAGTACTCAAGCGAAACGAATCATTGACAGGGCATTGTGTACGAAAGTCCCTCTGCAGTGAAAAATGTGCATGTCCCGTTGCCGTTGGGAATCGCACTACCACCCATGGGGGTAGAAAAGGCATCTGTAGCGGGATTCGCGGCTGGGGCGGACTGTTGCCCAGGTGCCGACTGCACCGGCTTGATACGCTCCAAGGCCTTCAGCTTCAAAATATCCGGGTTGATTTGGTAGAGGATGAGGTAAATCGCCAGGAGCAAAAGTAAGCCGATGGTCACATCCGTGATGATTTGTTTCGCTTCCCCCTTATGGCTCCACATATCCGACTGCCCCATGTAGAGATACCCGGCATACGCGAGCCGGAGGACGGCGGCAATCGCGCCGATGGCGATAGCGAATTTGAACAACCCGTTGATGAAGCCGGAAAAATCACTCGAGCTGGTGAGCCGGTCGAGTTTCGAATTCGAGGGGACGTCTGCGAGCGGTACAAATCCCTGTGCATGAGCAAAAAACGGCATGAGGAGACAGATGCTCACGAGTGTGAGAAGTGCGGAGAGCAGGTACACGCGGTGACGAAGAAGAGTAAGCATAGAGCAGGTTATAGGTTATAGGTATTAGGTTTTAGCAAATTCATATTTGTTGTTTTGTATTTTACTATTCCCTAACACCTAACACCTATTCCCTAGTCAAGCGGTAAAGCCAGAGCGACTTATCAGCGGCATTCGTAAACGCGAGGAAGCTCCCGGCCCGGTCCGCTTCGATGTTCTCTATGTCTATCGGGGTATTTGAGGGAGGTGTAAAAACGAGCTCGGCAGTACCCGCATCCGCATCAATGCGCCACAGAGAATCCGATGAGTGCACGGCGCCCCGGTACCAATTGTCCAGGAAAGTCTGCCCGGGTGAGCCCTGGGGCACGCCGCAGTATGCGATGAGGTCTTTAGCCGCGGTGCCCGGCAACTTGTCCGCCATAACTTTAGCGACGGCGGAAGCCGGGCCGGAATCGGAGACCCACGCGCATTTATCCGCAGTCGTACGCACCGGCAGCTGCACGGAGTTCGCGTTCTGCCCGACACGGACGAAAAGACGGAGTTCTCCGCGCACCGACTGGCTCCACAAGAGGGCGTCTGTCCCCGGCTTCGACGACGGTCGCACACGCGTGACGAGGCCGGGAACGGGCCCAAGGAGGCGGCTCAGCGTCCCGTCCTTCCGGAGCTCATACCCGTACCCCGGGATGCCGTCGGCAGCCGCTTGTACAAGAAAAGTGCGTCCGTCCTCCAGTATCGCGGGTTGCCAGTTCAGGATAGCCGAAGCGAGCAGCGTCTTTGTTTTCTGTCCGTCCCACTCCGCGCTCATGACGGCCCCGCCGCCCCCGTCCGCGACGGTGTAGAGCAGCGCACCCGAAACGGGATGTACGCTGAGCTGTATGATGTTTTTTGCGAGGTATGAGCCGAGGAGCGTCATCGCCGGTGACGTAGCGCTTGAAGGATTGGTGCTGGTCGAGACGGTGCCTGCGAAGGTTGTGACTGCACCCAGCGTATCAACCGAGCGCTCGAAGACGTGGCCGTTTTCGCTGAACTGCGCCTCGTAAATCTTTGGCAGCAACGTATTGGTGAGCCGCGTGCGCAGTCCCGTTTCGGCGTTTGCATCAAAGACGTACCCGCCCGCGCGCTCTACATAACGGAGGCGGAGAAAATTGCCGCTGCCGACAAATGCGTGTCCAGCGGTCGGCTTCTCCTCCACCCGCCATAACTGCGCGGGGCGCTGCGTCGTCTGCTCCGGCGATGCGCCCGTTTCCGAGCGCGCCGAACCGACGGTGACGTCCCCGTTTGCCCGTCCCTCGGGGATTGCGATGCCGAAACCGCGTGCCGCACTTTGGTTCGCGGTCGTTTTTGTCTGCGTGCGAAGGAAGAAATACCAGCCGGTAAGACTCCCGAGGATGAGGACGAGAACGGCCGCCAGAAGATATTCAACAATTGCGCGTGTTTTCATACCCCGTCAGTAGAATGTGCCTTTGCGGCAGGCGGCATGCCGTCCTGCCGCGGCTTGGTACACGCGCTCTCGACTAGAGCACTTTTGGAACCGTTTGTTGTTTGCTTTCATAGGTTGTTTGAGCCGAAGGCACATTTCACTGCGGGGCATATCATTGTGTCACGTTGCGGAACTGGTCGGATGTACCGCCCCACGGTGAAGAAAAGGTGACGTTCCATACGCCCTTGGCATCGAGAAAGAAATTTGTCGCATGAGTGACGGCGAGCTCGATGAATGCGACGCCGGAGGAATTCTCCGCGTTGATCGTGAGTTCACCCGGATTTTTGAGATTCGCGGGGATATCCGTTGAATTCACGCGCCACTCAAATTGAAGCGCCGGATCGTAGATGCTTCGCGCCTGTGCGAAGAACGGAATAGCGGCAAATGTCGCTTCGGATCCGGATACCGAGGCCGAATTCGAGAGCGCCCGGTTATAGAGCACGCCGTAGAGCGGGTGGTCTTCGTAGAGCTCAAGCACCGGCTCCTGTATGCTGACAGAAACCGACGAAATGCGCGCGAGCCGGTCGTCCTCGGAGCGCGCTTCTACGGAAATGACGTCCGTGCCGAAGAGGTGTTCGACCGGAATAACCGCCGTGGCCCTGCCGCGGCCCGAAATACCGCCGAGGACTTCGCCGTTGCGCCGCCAGGTATAGATGAGCTCTCGCGCCGGTATCATGGTGCCGCCGCGCTTGAAGCGCGGGAAGGTCTGAAGCCGAATCGTGGTGCCGGCCGACGGGCGCGGTGCGCCGCGATAGAAAGGCGGCGTGTACGAATCGGAATCCACGAGAAGGTCAAGCTCGGTCGGATGTATGGTTGCCTCTGCTCCGGCGCTCGTGCCGTCCGGTGCCGCGACGGTCACTACAACTCTCGTCTGCTCGCCCAGGGCGCCCGCGGTGACCGTAGCGGAGGACGCCCCTTTTCCCTGCGCGATTTTCTTGCCGTTTGCCTCCCACAGGATGTTGCTGTCGCGGATATCGAGGAGCGAGCTCTGTACGGACACCGTCACGGTGTCACCCGGGCCCGGCGTGGCGGGTGAAAACTGAATGGAGAGCGCGTTGCCGGGATCCGTAAGCCCGAGCTGCGCATGGGCGGGAAGCGCGGTTAATGACAAAGCGCACACGGCGAGTGTCGCGAAACATATCTGGATGCGTGCCGCCATAGCGTTTTCATTATATCTCCTCGGAGCTCCGCCACTCTTGGATAACCGTGAATGCGACCAAACAGGACCATAAGGGAACGCCGCCGATAAACGGAATCCATTCTCCCAGCATTGTCCCGAGAAATCCAAGTACCCGCTTGGAGCTCATGAGACTTACGCCGTGATGCGAAAACCATATGCCAAACAAAAAGGAAGCAATGACGCTAATCATCATTCCGAAAAACCACCCTATGAACGGGATAAGAACCAGGAGGAATTGAACGAGGTCAACCGCGACGGCGACCGCAATCATGAGTTTGCCGGTTGTCGGACCGATGCGTTGGGTGCTCATTGTTTCGGTGCGGCGGCCGGAGCTTCAGAGGGGCTGAAGTTTACGGAAGCCGACTGCATCCGCGCGGCCTGCTCGGCCGCTCCCGCGGCGACCTCGGCGGTACCGGGGCCCCCTTCGTTTGCGGTTGCGAGGTCTTGTTTTGCCTTCTTGATGGCGAGGATTTGCGACGGGTCGGAGGTGATTATCTGGTCTTCGGTGTACGAGGCGATGACTTTGATGGCGACGTGTTTGAGTCCCGCGAAGAAAATCCCCTCGCCGACATCGGATTCGAGGAGCAGGTACTTTTCTTCGTCGGAGAGCTTGAAGGTCTGTTGCACGAGGTCAACCGACGTCGGTGATTGACGCAGAAGCATCTGAATGGACGAGTTGGTTATCATCGGAATACCATACGGCGAGTTCAGGAAGTCGGATACGTCCTGCGTAATCGTCGAAATGCCGAGGAAGTATTTGCGCCCGCGCTTTGCGATAGAGAAAAGGAACGACGCGGTGTCTTCCGAGCGCATCATCCACCACGCCTCGTCGATGACGAGCAGGCGCTTGCGGAGCTCTTTGCGCACCGCGTTCCAAATGTGGTGCGTGATGATGTACATCGCGACCGGCTTCAGGTCGTCTTCCATATCGCGCACCGAGAAGACGATGAGTTTCTTGTTCATGTCCACGTTGGTCGGCCGGTTCATGAATCCCGCCCATGTGCCTTTCGTGTATTTCGAGAGCCGCGCGACGAGCGATTCGCTTCCCTCCATACCCGAGAGCACGAGCTCGAAGTCGGAGAGAAGCGGCGGCTCGACAAGGGCAAAGTTCGCATCGGCGGTGATGTCTTTGAGCGCGTAGGTCTCGGTGATGGCGCGGTCTATGACCGCGTCTTCTTCGGGTGTGAGGCCGCCGAGCATGATGCGGAAGAGCCCGACAAGCGTGATGATGTTGTTACGCAGCACGTCCGAGGGATTTTCATCTTCGCGCGGAATAGCGAGGTCGAAGGGGTTGATGTGGTGCTCTGAGGAAAGTGAGATGTTGAAGTAGCGGCCGCCCACCGTCTCGGCGAGGTACTCGTACTCGCGTTCGGGGTCGATGACGATGACCTCGGTATCAAACATGAGGCTACGGAGAATCTCCAGCTTGGTCGTGTAGGATTTGCCGGCGCCGGATTTCGCAAAAGTTACCGAGTTGTAGTTCTCGAGTGAGAAACGGTCGAAGAGAATAAGCGATGAGTTGTGGCGGTTGATACCGTAGAGAATGCCGCGGTCCGAGGTGAGGTCAAACGAAATGAACGGGAATATCGAGGAGAGCGGGGCGGAGTTGAGTTTGGTGTGGACGTTGATCTCGTCGGTCGCGAGCGGGAGTACGCTCCGGAACCCCTGCTCCTGCTGGAAGAGCGCGGGGCGGATGTATACGAGGCGTGATTCGAGTATCGAGCGTACCTCGGTCTCGACCTTATCTATCTCTTCGCGGGTGTTGCCGTAGATGGTGAGGTAGAGCCCGACCTCGAAGATGCGCTCCTGCGCCTGTTGCAGCGAATCGCGCAATTGTTCCAGGTCGGAATAAGCGGTGTCGAGCATCGGGTCGCGCACCATCCCCTTCTGCTCGCGGGTGGATATCTGGCTCTGCACCTCGGCGACTTTTTTCTGAAACTTGCGGAGCATCTCGTTGGTATCCATCGGGTGAATGAAAATAGAAATGTCGATGACCTTGTCCATGTTGATGATGGGAGCAAACCAGCCGGTCGTGAGGAAGCGCGGATACGAGATGACGAAAAAAGTGCGTGCGATTTTCTCGCCGAGGTCGAGTTCGCGGGAATTGATGCGCAGCGCGTGCGGCGCGATGACGTCCTGGAGGTCGAGAATCCCGGATTTGTAAATCTCTTCCGGCAGAACCGGCAGCACATTGGGGCTTTCCGTCGGCTTGGTCTTTTTGAAGAGGTCTAGAATAGCCATAAGTCAGGTTACAGGTGTCAGGTTACAGGTGTCAGGGAAATGCGCTTTTTGAGTTTTCATTGTTTTGTTTTGATTTTAACCTAATCCCTGAAACCTAGAACCTATTCCCTATTCAACGGCATCGGCTTGCCTTCTTCGCCGGGGTTGAACATTTTGTAGAGCAATTCTATCGCCTCTTCGGTGCCGAGCTGCACCGTACGCACCCCCGTACGCACCAAGCCCTGCTGGACGATAGAAACGCGCTGCTCGAGCTGCGAGACCTGTTCTTCGAACGTTCTATTTGCCTCCTCGGTGTTCGTTTTCTTCTTGCCGAACGGGAGCATGGAGAGCGCTCCGGACTTTTTGATGTTGATGGTCGGCGAATACGGTACCGCGAGGAAGAAGTTCTTCGTCATGATGTTTGCGGCCTCGGTGAAGCTCTTTACGAATTGAATGTACTCGCGGATTTGGATGCGCATCAGGTCGTCGAGCTGCTCCTTGTAGGCGGCTTCGAGCGTCGCAACGTACGGCCGGATATCAAGCATGCGCGATTGTACGAATATCTGCACGGAGAAGTCGAGTGAGTTCAGGAAATTTTGGAACTGCATGATAAATGCGGTCTGTTCGTCCTCCGACTTGAGCGCGAAGTTGAGCGAGGAGGCAAGCAGTATCGCGCGGAGCCCGCCGTCTTTGAGTACGATGACCCCGTCGCGTACCTCGGAAACGGGCAGGAACTCCTGGGTCGATTTGGCGCTCGCGCGCGGTCCTTTGTCGGTTGTTTGGGTAGGCATGATTAGGTTATAGGTGTCAGGTTCCAGGTTCCAGGGGAATGCATTTTGTGAAGTTTCATGGTTTTTATTTTACCCTAGTCCCTAGAACCTAAAACCTGCCCTCTGTTATTCGGGCTTCCCTGGCCGTGCGTATCGGCGCGACGATGTTCTCCCTTGTATGCACCCGCTCACGCTCGTCCTCATCGGCGACGCCTGCGGCGATACGCTCCTTGATATCAAGACTCCACGAAAGTTCGTGCAGGCGGCTTTCGGAAAGCTTGGGCACATAGACCTCCCCCGCTCCCCGTGCTAGGGCAAGCGGCGCGGGTGTTGCGGCTTTTTTCTTGCGCGTATTGTTCCAGAGGTAGAGTTTGCTGCGCAGGAGGAAGTAAAAGCCGTTTTCGAGCCCGACGATAAACGGCCGGCCGTTGAATTGGAAGAAGGCAAGCCCCGCGGCAAGCCCGCCGACGACCGCGATGAGCGGTGCGGCGAGGTAGATGGGCAATATGCGGAAAAGGATATACGCGGCGCCGAGCCCTCCGCCGATGTAAATGAATTGCTTGAAGGTGAGCGGACCGAAGATTTTGTCCTCGACCTCGATGAATTGTGGTACTTGGAACTGCATGGGGTAGCTGCCAGTTTCCAGCTGCCAGGAAATACGCAACTATCCGCTGGTTTCTAGCTTCCTTATCATAGCATGCAACATTCTTCTCACTTCGGAGAGCAGTGAACATACCTGCTCGTACTGCGCCGTCACCCGATGCTTTACTACAGCCTGCAAAATGGCCAGCGCTTTAAACTTTAGCGTTTTCTTCTTTTGCCACTTCACGAGGAGCATTCATAAAATCGTCTCTCAACCACAGTCCACCCACACGCAGAATTGTTTTTATGTCGGAAGGATTCTTATATACGTACTCCTTAACAGGATTCATCATAGGGTCGTCAACCAAAGAGATAAGCAGGTCCCTGGCTTTTTCTTGCACGTCGTATTCGGTGTATCCCGTGGGAAGCATCGCCTCCAATTTCGTACGAAGAATTGCCTTGTTAGTATCCAAGATATCTTTCAGGCCACTATCCTTGATTAAGGATGCACCAAACTCTGTTGGCTTTAGCGGGCTCGCTCCTTTCTCAACAAGGGTGTGGACAAAGGTCGTCCCCTTAAACTTATTTCTTAGGTACGTCTGTAATTCGTTTACGGCAAGTGCGGACTTATTACCCGCTCTCTTAGTGGGCTCAAGTTCTTCTCTGATTGTTTGAGAGATTTCTTTTTTGCCTTTCCAAACAACCGCGACTAAAGCAAGCATGAAAGTAACAATACCGATTAGAATCGCCCCTACGCCAACATTGAAGACAATTGTAGTTTCCGGAGTCATGGTATCCAGAATGCTCA
>Ga0209542_10009322_pt1 | contig 18036 bp, 24 predicted proteins | sample RifCSPhighO2_01_FD_184028 | JGI IMG/M metagenome (GOLD analysis project Ga0209542, IMG submission 184028) | Soil microbial communities from Rifle, Colorado - Rifle CSP2_plank highO2_0.1 (SPAdes) (version 2) | ecosystem: Environmental > Terrestrial > Deep subsurface > Rock core/Sediment ...
TCTTATTAATTTTTACAATCTTTCTTATTTCAACAGCAAGCGCAGAAATAATTATACAAAACCAGCCAAATTCAGTTTATAATCTTGGAGACACTTTGACAATTTCTGCGACAGTAAAATCTCTTGTAAGCGCAACAGATACTCTTTATATGGACTTAATCTGTGAGGGTCAGTCGGTAAATTTTTATAAAAACGGCGTTAGTCTTTCTTTTGGAGAAGAAAAAGAAATTGAGGCCTCATTAATCTTCACAAAAAATTTAATCGGAGAAATTAAAGGAAAGTGCAAAGTAAAAGGAACTTTCAAAGGAGATTATATTTTAACAGATGAATTCAGCGTCTCAAATAAGATAAATTTAATTCCTGAATCAAACAACACAATTTTTACTCCGGGAGTTTCGGCTTCAGTAAAAGGAAACGCAGTAGGTGAAAATGGAGAGCCGGCAAACGGATTCATTGATATTAGAGTCATTGAAGGAGAATCAGTTTTATTAAATAAACACGATACAATAAATAACGGATTTTTTTCAATAGATATAGTTTTCCCAGAAGATATCAAAGCTGGAAGATATTTATTAGAACTAAGCGCATATGAAGAAGAGCCAAGAGAGACATTTAATGAAAAAACAAATTTGGGTTTTACAGCATATAATATAGATGTAACTCAAGTTCCAACAAGTTTGGAGATTATTCTTGATAAAGAAGTGATGCCTGGGACAAATGCGAGAGTAAAGGCAATATTGCATGACCAAACAGGAAAAAATATTAATTCAATGGCAAAAATAACAATTAAAGACGATAAACAAAAAATAATAGAGCAAACTGAAAAAGCAACAGACGAATATTTAGAAGTCCCGATTGTTTATAATCAGCCATCTTCAGTATGGGGAGCTAGCATTGAATACGGCAGTTTAACTGCTGAATCAACTTTTTTAATTCAGGAAAAAAAAGATGTTAATATTTCAATAGTAAATAACACGCTAATAATTACTAATACTGGAAATGTTCCTTACAGCGACGCTGTAACACTAAAAATAGGCGGGGAGACAATTTCTATTGATACTAATCTTGATGTGGATAAAAGCAAGAAATATTCATTAACTGCGCCTGATGGAGAATATCAAATTTCTGTTTTGAGGGAAGGAGAAGATGAATTAATGCTAAGCTCTTTTTTAACAGGAAGAGTAATAAGCGCTAAAGAAAGAAATGGAATAAAAGGGTTGTTTTCATTTGCCTGGATTTTTATTATTCTGATTTTGGGTTATGTAGCATATATGTTTTTCAAGAGACAGCACAAAAAATCTTTTTTTGGGTTCTTGCCTTCTATATCTGCAAAAAAAGAAAAGCCAACGATGATGGCTGGCGTTGAACTTCCTTTAAATAATTCTTCTAGATTAAAATCAAAAAGTCCTTTAGTTGTTGCTTTGTCAATAAAAGGAGACCAGCAAAAAACCACTGCAATTTGTTTGCATGTTAAAAATTTAAGAGAAATTCAAAAAACAAAAGGAGATGCTGAGAAAATTCTTCAGAGAGCAATTGATTTTGCTGAAGACAATAAAGCTATGACTTATGAAAATCAAGATTATCTTTTCTTTGTTTTTGCGCCGCTAAGGACAAGAACTTTTAAAAATGAGACAACAGCGTTGAGAGTTGCGCAGAAAATAAAAGATTCTTTAACGGAGCAGAACAGATTATTCAAGCAAAAAATAAATTTTGGAATATCTATAAACAATGGGCAGATAATTGTAAAAAAAGAAGGAGAATCAACAAAATTCATGAGCATGGGGAAGTTTATTGGAACTTCAAAAAGATTGGCTTCATTTGGAGAGGAAATCGTATTTTCTAAAGAAGTTGCAGAAGCTCTGAAAACAGAAATAAAAGCAGAGCAGATTGCTGGTGAAAGCGACGCATATCATATAAAAGAAATTAAGAAATACGGCACTCCTGAAAATAAAAAATTCGTTGACGATTTAGTTAGAAAGTGGGATAAAGAGAACAAAAAATAGGAAAATTATTCTGAAGAGGTTGATTAAGAAGTTTTAATAATACTTTGATTAAGCTGTCTGGGATAGAATATAAATAAATCCGAGCTATTCTTTTTGAAGAAATAGTTATTTTTGTAATTTGATTACTTCGTTATAAGGTTTGTTTCTGCAATGATAAATCTCAAATTCTAAAGGATTTTTATTCTCTAAAACCAAAACATATCCTTTCTTATTTTTTCTTAAATATCTGTTCATAAATCCTTTTTTGTATGCTTTTCCATATTCTCCGGTAGAATCAAAAAGAAATTCACCAGCATAAATCAATTCGCCTTTTTTATTGAATGTTTCAACAATATTAGATTTTTTTTCATATAATGAGGTGCCATATTTTGAGCAATAAATTTTTTTATTTTCAATATCAAAAGTAGGCCTATCAAAATTAACAGATATATAAAAAAAATTTTTAAGCATTTCTTTTTCACTTTTAAAATCCATATAATTAATTGGCAATTTTTCCTGCCCCTTTACATTCCCAAAAATTCCCAAACTTCCAAGTCCGATTAATCCTGCGCTGATTAAATTTTTCAAGTTTTTCATTTTTAATCTTTAATATATTTTTTATACAAATCTGAATTTTTTTGAATTTTCATTATAGAATATTCAACTTTCCCATCTATTTTATTTGAAATACATAAGTTTCTTTCTACCCCAGACGCCCAAGGCTGTTTGATATAGAAATCCATGTACCCGTCGTTATTTATATCCATGGGTTGTACTATTATAGGACTTCTTTCACACCCGCTAAAAACCATTCCACCAATTGCTAAAGGCAAAATTACATTTTTTGTGAATTTGTTCATTAAGTTTTTCATTTTATTCTTTAAATTTTTCAATCTCTTCTTTATATATTTTATCTGCTTCTTTGAATATAAAATCATTTTCTGCATATTTAGAAGTATCTCTTTTAATGGTTAAAGACGAGCCAGTTAAAGGATCGTTGCTAAAATAAACCTCATCAACAAGAGTATCTTTATTATCATCCCTTAAATTTATCAAACCATATCCTTTACTAAACCCATTAAAATTATAAATTGAAATTTTATTTTTATATTTATCTTTTATGAAACTAACTGTTGAAAATGCCCCCTTTCTTTTTGTAATTTTCATCTTATCTCCATTAATTTTAGTTCCTGTATCAAATGATGGTAAAATTGCAGGCAATAAATATAATAATGTTAAACCTATTCCTAATCCAGTAAAAGGGTATGCAATTATATTACCTATTCTTTCTAAGTTTTTCATACACCCTCTCACCTCTCCTATCTTTATAAATATTTCGTTACTTTAGAATTAACACATAAAAACAAAATATTTAAATAGTATAAACATTATAAAGATTATAAATGGCTGCTTTAAAACATCTTCCTGTATCAGAACAAACTTGGAAAGTATTAGGAAAAATGAAAGAAGCTGGTGAGACATATGACTTATTGCTTCAAAAATTAATACGAGAAGCAAATAGAGAAGCTCTAGCAGAAAAATTCAGAAAAGCTGAGAAAGGCGAAGGCGAATGGTTTTCTTTAAAGAGCATTTAAAAAGAGATTTATAAGAATGAAAAATTATAATGTTCAACTATCAAAAGAGGTTTGTTTATTTCTATCTTATATTGACGATAAAAGCAGAAGAATATGCAAGAAAAATCTTGAAAAACTCGAGGGGAATCCTTATCCTGGAAGAGGTTCAGGAGATAAAGAAAAAATAATAGTAAAAGGAAAAGAAAGGTATAGACTGCATATTAGTCGCACTTTTACTGCTTTTTATATGATTGATGAAAAACAAAAAATTGTAAGAGTTGTTGAAATCCTTCCAATTGATCAAGCGCATAAGAAATATAAATATTAAAGAATTGTCATGCAAAATTATTCTCCCTCACCTTTCCTCTCAAACCAATGTTCAATTTTCAACGCAATTATTATCAATTCCCAGAAAATTCCTATTCCAATTAAAATTGCTCCTGTAACAAGTCCTGTTAAGAAAACAGAATTTGCTTTGCTGAAAAAGATTGATGCAATCGAACTTAAATCAAAAGGAATACCTAACTCTAAACTTGATGCAACAAATTTTGCAATTCCATAAAACGCAAGCAGAGGCAAAAATCCAACAATTATTAATGCTCCAATAAGAATTGGAAAATTCTTTTTCTTTTCAACCAGCATAAATATTAAAACGGCCAATAAAAAAGAAACAATCAAAAAAGTATAAAATTGTTTTTTCCAAAAATCTTTTGCGTGCTGGGAAATTATAATAAATGAACCTCCAGATTCTTTAAAACATTCTAAAAATTCGCATTCATATTTTTTTGAATAATATCCGTCAATTAAAATCTCGGTTTCTGCATTCATTATTTCGTCAGTGCCTTTAGCAATTGTTTCGCATGGAATTACAAAAGTATAATTAGTTGTTTCATCGTTGAACGCATAATCTTGATTTGTCTTGCAATGAGTTTGAAGAATTTTAACTTGTTCATCAATTATAGTTCTGTTAACTTCATTTTTAACAAACTCATTAATAAAAGATTTAATCTGGGGTTTAACTGCTTCATATTTTAAAGAATAGTTAAGGGTTGCAAAAATTCCTAAAAATAAAAAAGAAATTAAAATTAATGCAGAAATAAAAACAAGCAAAGAACCTCTTATGAAATTCATTTTACATCCTTTTCAAAACTTCTATTCTTTTTTCAATTGGAGGATGAGTTGAACCCAAATTTTTAAAAGGATTTGCAAAAAATAATGGCGCAACAGCTTTATTAATTTTCTTTTCAGTAGGAGCATGTTCGTTTTTTATTTTTTCCAAAGCTTTAATTAACCCTTCCGGATAACGAGTAAATTTTACTGCTGTTGCATCTGCAGAATATTCTCTTTTTCTTGAAATTGACATTTGAACTAAGTAAACAGCAATAGGAGCAATAATGGCTAAAGCAATTCCAATTATAATAAAGATTACATTTTTTTTATTGCCGCCCCCATGACTAAAAAATAAACTTCTTAAAAAAATCTGTGAAATAATTGCGACCATCCCGACCAAAACGGCGACTAAAGTAATAAAGCGAATATCATAATTTCCTACGTGTCCTAATTCGTGGGCTAAAACACCCTCTAATTCGCGTCTGTCTAATTTATTTAAAGCCCCTTCAGTTACGCAGATAACTGCATGTTTTGGGTCGCGTCCAGAAGCAAAAGCATTAATCTGATTTGAAGGCATAACATAAAGTTTAGGCATTGGAAGTCCCGAAGCAAGAGTTAATCCTTCAACCAAATCAAAAAACATTTTATGTTTTTCCCGAGATGCGGGTTTTGCTCCAACTGAAGCAACTGCAATTTTGTGTGAATTATAATAACCAATAACAACATATATCATAGAAAAAATTATTGCAAAAATCATAATCACAAAAAAATAACCTGGGTCAAAAGCCATTGAAATAACATATCCTAAAACAACAATAAAAGTGATGACAATTAACATTAAGAAAGAAGATCTCCATTTGTTTCCTGAAATTTGGTCTCTAAAATCAATGTGTTGCATTTTATTTATTTAATGATGTTTTTAATATGAGATATAATCTATTTAAGAATTTTAAAACCTTTTCGGCATACTTTTTGTCTAATCTTTTTCCATAATATTTAATTCCATTTCTAAAATATCTAAGTTCATTCATAAAAGAAACATCTAATTCATTAAAGCCAATTTTTCTCATATAAGAAACTTCTGCTTCATGGGCGCCTTCACCATGCGCCTTAAAACCATCTTTTAATAATTTTGCTCTGATTAATTCTATTAAAATATCATATACTTTTTCAATAAAATCATTTGAATTATCATCAACAAGTTTTATTTTTGCCAGCATATCTCGTTTAAGAAAGACTAATTTTCGCTCTGCTTCATTAATAATTGAGTTTACTCTTAAATTGTCTTTAAACACTTTTTTAACAATTCCTTTTCTTAAAAATTCTTCAAAATTATTTAATATCATAGTTCTAATACTCCACTTAAAACAACTCCGTTTAAAAGATTATTTCTAAGATTTTTATCCATGTGATTAAGATTATTATAAAAATTAAGCGTAATTTTCTTTTTAAGAATTTTTTCAAATTGAGATAAATAATCAACTCTTTTAATCTCAACTTTATCTCCTTTTTTAAGACTAGACTCCATTGGGATAACTGCCCCCAATTTTTTCCCAATTTTGGTTAATTTTAGAAAATAAGATTTAGTTTTTCCAATAATTGCTAAATCTATATCAGAATTAAAAAGATCATCTCCTCTTGAATAGCTCCCAAATAAAATGATTGTTGTTCCAGGCAGATGTTCTGATAAAAAAGAAATTATTCCAGATTCATAAATCATTGAGAGATTTTCAACTCTTTTTAATTCCATAACTCTCTGATTTTCTAAATTTAATTCTATTGAAAGCAAGTTCATATAGCTATTTTCTTTAACTAGAACAATCTCCTCTTTTTTTAAGTTAACAAGAGCTTTTGCAACGGCAGTCGGAGAAACTTTTAGGTTTCTTGCTATTTCACTTAAATTAAAATTTTTCCCAGCATTTATGCACAAAAATCTGAATATCTTATTTTGCAGACTAGTCAAATTTAGTTTAAACGTTTCCATAATAGTTTAAACGTATAAACTTATGTTTATAAATATTTCTGCTTTAATTTAAAATTCTACCTTAACAACTTTTCTTTAATTCGACCACGTTTGGACGAGCGACTTTGCGAGACAAACTTATTTTTATTAATTCGAGCGAGGTCGGGAGCAGAGTTTGTCAAAAAACTTTTTGTTTTTTGTTCCTGTTTTCTCTAGAATTCAACCTTAACAACTTTTCTTTCAGCTTCAGCAATTTTTATGTATTCTTTTGCTTTAAATCCATACATCCCTGCAAAGAAATTTCCTGGGAATGTTTTGCATTTGTTGTTGTAGCTTAATATTGAATCATTATAAAATTGTCTTGAATAAGCTATTTTGTCTTCTGTTGTTGTTAACTCATTTTGCAGCTGCAAGAAATTTGTGTTTGCTTTTAAGTCTGGATAGTTTTCAGCAATAGCAAAAAGTTTGCCTAAAAATCCTTCAAGCTGGTTATTTGCTTTCATTTTTGAAGCAATGTCCTTAGCTCCAACAAGCGCCTTTCTTGCATTATTCACGGATTCCATAATTCCTTTTTCATGTTTCATATATCCCTTAACACTTTCCATTAAATTTGGAATTAAGTCCGCTCTTCTTTTTAACTGAACATCAATCTGGCTTAAAGAATTGTCAATTCTGTTGCTTAAAACTACAAACCTGTTATAATATCCAACGAATATAATAACGACTAAAGCAGCTACTGCAATTAATATCCATAGTGCTAATATCATAACAAAAGAAGAGAAATTTAATTTATAAAGTTAATCCTTTTTTATTTTTCTTTCTCTTTCATTTCTTCACTAAAACAAATATTTTTATATTCACACCAGTTGCACAGTGCCGATTTGTTTCTTGGAAATTCTTTTGCAGATTCCACTTTTTTAATTAATTCTATAGTTTCTTTTTTTAAATTTTCAAGCTGTGAATTTGTTCTCTTTGAGAACATTTTTTTATTATGCGCCAAAAAATGCCAGACTAAAAGAACTTCCCTGTCTTTTCCGTAAATTTCTTTTATGGCAATAGAATACAAAGCCAACTGCCTTTCTTTGTCAAGATGTTCCTGTTTTGGCAGAAGATTTCCTGTTTTATAGTCGTGAATTTCGTATTCTCCTGTCTCTAAATTATAAACAATCCTATCAATAAACCCCTGAATTTTGCATTCTCCGCCGTTCAATTCTATTAATATTCCTTTTTCACACGCAATTGTTCCGTCTTTAAATGGAGAGTGCTTGGAATAATAATCAACTAAAAATTGCACGCCTTTGTTAAAATAATCTCTTGCAGTAAATTGTTTTTTTACTATCAAAATATTTTCTGAAAATCCTTTTTGCCATTCTTCAGTATATTTTGAAATTATATTATCTATCCTTAAATCAGGTTTTATTTCTTTTACAGAAGTGTAGATCCATTCTAATGTTTTATGCACTGCGCTTCCCAAATGCGTTTCAATAGTTTTTTCTATTTCGGGCTTTAATTTGTCAAGATATTTATACTTAAATTTTTTAGGGCATTGTTCAAAAGTGCTTAATCTTGAATGAGAATAAATTGTCATTTTTATTTTATATTAAATAAATTAGAGAGGTTATAAATTTTGTTGAGATTACTATTACAATATTTCCCCAAAACCAATTAATCTCCAGTGGCCTTTAAAGTTTCTTGCAAGTCCAACATTGTTTCCTTTTAGCGCAACTATTGGAATATTTAATAAAACTTCTATCTCATCATTTTTTATTTTTTCAACAGTGCCGACGGTAATTGTTGTATTGACGCTCATCATAAGCATTTCTTTTGTTTTTATTGGCTCAACAGGTTTTTTGTCTTCTGCTCCTAAAACTTCTTGAAAGAGTTTTATTTTTATTTTTGCGCTGTGAGTTATTTCTGGAAGCTTTCCTTTAATGGAAACAAGGCATCCCGTCAGCGAATCTGATTTTGTTAAAATTGGATCAAGATTCGTTTCAATAGAGATGCTTGCTCCCGGGATGACTTGAGCAACTGATTGATTTCCTTTATACAAAGAAATAATTTTTGTCATCAAGGTCTGATAAATTTTTTCATGGGCTTTCTTAATAATCATTCCTGGCTTAATTTCAATCTCATCTCCAATTTTTAATGTTCCTTGTTTTAAGATTCCTCCAATAACTCCTCCATGCAAATTTTTAATGTTTGTTCCCGGGCGATTTATATCAAAACTTCTTGCAACCAAAAATATTGGTTCTGCTTTTTCATTTCTTTCAGGAATTTTTATTTTGCAAAGTTCTTCAAAAATCTTGTCAATATTAATTCCCTGCTGCGCTGAAAGCGGGATAATAACTGCGTTTTCAGCGATAGTTCCTTTTGTAAATTGTTTGATTTCTTTATAATTTTCCAATGCTTTTTCTTTTGAAACTAAATCTATTTTATTTTGAGCAATAATTATGTTTTTTATTTTTTTCGCTTCCAGCGCTAGCAAATGTTCGCTAGTTTGCGGTTTTATTCCTTCATTTGCAGCAATAACAAGAATTGCAGCGTCGATAATTGCAGCTCCTGAAAGCATCGTTGCCATAAGCATTTCATGTCCGGGATTGTCAATAAAACTTACATATCTTACTGGCTTTCCTTTTTTAGAATTATATTTTCCATTCTCTTCATAAATTACAGCGTCAGCATATCCTAATTTAATTGTAATTCCTCTTTTCAATTCTTCAGAATGTGTGTCTGTAAATTTTCCAGTTAATCTGCTTAGCAAAGTTGTTTTTCCGTGGTCTATATGTCCGACAACCCCGACATTTATTTCTGGGAGATTTTTATTTTCCATACAATTTAATTGAAGAAGTAGTTTTTAAGGTTTAGGATTAATTGTATATCATAATTCTTTCACATGAAAATTCATTTCCTTTTAAATATTTTTTAAGATTGTCTATTATTTCTCTATGTATTTTATTTTCTATTGTTTTGCTTTTGTTTTCTAAATCATATTCTCTTTTTATTTCTAAATTACCTTTATTTTGATAGTATTCATTATCTTGTATTTCATCTTTTTTTAGGAATTTTTTCGAAAAAATCATTGGTTCAATGAGGTCAAGAGGTTTTTCATAGTATTCTCCTTCAAAAAAAATCTCTCCGGAACATTTTTTAAAATTTTCATAAGCTCTTTTTATAAGCCCATGTTTCATTGAAACTTTTCCTGCATAAAGGTATAATCCCAATCTTTCTGCTAAAACAATTTGAGTTTTGAAATCACCTTTTTCTTTAGCTTTTTCAACTTCAGTTTTCATTAATTCATATCTGAGGTTTGTTTTTAAATTAGTCATAAACCTCTGTAAAAATTTAAACTATATAAACTTTCCTATCTGTTGTAATTTAAGAATAATAACATTTATGGCTAATTATAGGTGCGGTACATATCCCAAACTTCCATATACGCTGTTTGGGTTTTTATTTCTCGGTCCCCATAAATTAATTCATCAAGATTATAATTTTTGATTTTAGTTTCAATCTTAACCCTTTTTCCTTTGACCATTATATCTTCTTTTGAGTATTTCTCTTCTTTCATTTCTTTCTTAAAATTAATTTTGTTAACCTCTTTGTACATCATCTTATTCTTTTTTAATTTCTTCCTTTATTTGGGAAACAAAAATCTCGTTTAAAGGTTTTTTACCTTCTTTAATAATTTTCAAATTAATCTGGACAATCTCAGAACTTATTACTTTTCCTCTGACGGTTTTTCTTAATCTTAAGCCCTTTGGAGTATAGCTTGAACGCTTTTTTTTTCCCTCGCGTCTTGAACGTTTCTTCATTCCTTTTTCATAGCTTAATAAAACGCCTTTTAATCCAGTTCCAGGCACGGATTCTAATGCAGTAAATCCTGATCTATCGCTCGCGCCGGTTATTTCAAATTCATAATCTTCAAGATTTTTTAATTCCTGGTTCAAACCAAGTTCTTTGCCCAAAATTTTTTGATGAAGCTCTTTTCCTTCTACACTTTTTGCTTCTGTTTCAAATTTGTAAGTTTTTCCTGTTTTAGTCCCGATGTTTATTTTAAAAACCATAGGAATTAATGCTTTGAGAGCTTTTTAAAGATTGTTAATATTCTTTTAAAACAATAATGCTTAAAACCATAATAAAATTAAATTCTTTATGTTTTCTGGAATAAAGTGGTCTGCTTCAAGAATTGATGTTGCAAATTATTGTAGAATGAGATATTATTTAAAATATGTAGAAAAAGAAAAATCATTAAAATTACCTGCTTATGTAAAAGGTTCTTTATTGCATAGTTTAATTGAGAGTTTTTGGAAGAAAAATGGAACGCCGGAAGAAGCGGCAAAAAAATCCGGAGATAAAAAATATTTTGACGCTGAAAGTTTTGCTAAATATGCCCAGGGAAAATGGATGAGAACAATAATTGCCGATGAGCATTCTGCAGAAAAAATTTATTGGAGAGATGAAACTGAAAAATGGATGATAAAAAGCAATCTTGCAAAAATTTGCAGACCATTATATAAAGAGCTTTTGGAAGAAGGACCGCCAATATTTTCAGAATTAACTTTTGATTTCATTTTAGATAATAGACATTTTTATGGAAGAATTGATGAAATTAGAAAAAGAGACAATGTGTTAATCATTAGAGATTATAAATCTGGAAGCCCCTGGCTGGGCAGCATGAAAGTAAATCATGACCCTCAATTGACGGTGTATAATTTGGGTTTGGGAGTATTATGCTATAAAGAGAAGGATATTGCTAAAAAATTAGGGCTTGAAGATAAAATTGTGGAGAGATTTATGGGAAATCCTATTTATATTAATCCAGATTTTGAAGAGGAATTTTTTATGATTGAAGCATTGACAATAGACCCGAAAAATCCAAATATAAAAACAATTCCAGAAAAAATCTTAAAAACAAAAAGAAAAGACGAGCATTATTTTGAATTAATAAAAATGATAGACGGAACTCGGGCAGCAGTTATAAATGGAGATATTTATCCAGAACGCGGCAGAAAATGTGATATTTGCGATATGAAACTTGCATGTGAAAAAAAGCTTGATCAAGTCAATAAAGGTTATTTGGTTGACAAAAAGGGGCAGTTTTCATTAGATATTTTTATGCCTTCATTTGTTAAAAATGATTATAAAAAAGGAGATTCTGCAATTATCCATTCTTCAATTGAAAAAGAAGAACAGGTAAAAAAAGAAAAAATACAAAAAAGATTTAATTTTAGATATAATCTATAATTTTACATTCCCCAATCCGATTTAGATTTTCTTTTTATCTCGCAAATTTCCTGAAGAGCTTTTAATTCAGCTGAAGAAAGTAAATCCTTGTTTTTTTTAAAATTTCTAAAATGCTGTTCTGAAATGTCGCTGTAAAGATAATTTTTGTCTTTTAAAACTCTTTCAAAATTTATTCCAGGCACAGAAACTGCAACTTCCATATTTTGCGTTGCCTCATTTATGGAAGTTTTTTCATGTTGAATATTTTTAATTCTTCCGATTTTTTCTCCTTTATCATCAATTAAATTCAAACCTTTTTTTACTTTTCCGGCTTCAACTCTTATTCCAAAAATTGCGGGATTTAAGTTTCTAAAAACAAACTGATGAAGAATTTTTATTTTAAATAAAGAAGCAAGTCCCATTAAACGCTCTTTTTCAATTTCTTTTGTTTTTTGTTTTCTAAACTCAACAGCGTCTTCAATTAATTTGTAAATAACCTCATTTGTCAAAACTTTTATTTTTTCTTCCTTAAGCAAAATGCCGGCTTCTTCGTCAATAGCAACATTAAAACCAAGGATAACTGCATTAAGTTCGTTAATTTCTATATTTGCTTTCGCAGAAACTATATCCGTCTTTTTTATACTGCCAATTCCAGCTTTCAAAACCGGGATGTTATTTTGCTTTAATAAAAATAATAACGCTTCCAAACTTCCAAGAGAATCCGCCTTTGCAATTATTCCTTGCTTTTCAAGCAATGAATTTACAGATTCAGAAAGTTGTTTTTTAAATTTTTCTTTTAATTCCTCCAAATTATTTTTGTAAATTTCAAAAGGCATTCCTGAAAAAATTTCATCTTTTTCAACTAATTGCATTCTTAAGCCAGTTGAAGCATAAACCATCTCTTTTGGTTTGAATTTTGCGCTTAAAGGTTCAATTTCTTCCAAAACCCTGATTTTTGTAATTAGAGGTTTTCCGTCGAGATTTGATAATGCAATCTGGTCTGATTTTTTAAGCTGACCATCATAAAGAATTGTTTCAGCATAATTTCCAGATCTTTCTTTTTTAATTTCAAGAACTACTCCTTTCGCATCTTTTCCTAATTCTAATTTATTTACAAGATATTTTTGGCTTAAACCGCACAGCATCATAATTAATTCAGGAATTCCCTGCTGTGTTCTTGCGGAGCACGGGACTAATGCGATTTTTTTTGTAAAATCTGTTATGTTGTAATATAAATCTGAATCAAAACCATATGAATTTAAGGAACCAATTAAAGTCATGTATCTTTCATTAAAAGTATTTTGAATATTCATTGCCTGTGATTCTATATTCTCTTTTAATCCCATTTTCAAATTCGTTCTCCAACCGGAAATATTATCTATTTTATTTAAAGCAATTAAAAAAGGCGTCTTGTTGTGTTTTAAAATCTGTATTACTTCTGCTGTCTGAAGTTTTATTCCTTCATTTATATCTATAACTAAAACTGCTAGGTCTGCTAAACTTCCGCCGCGTTTTCTTAAATTTGTAAATGCTGCGTGTCCTGGAGTGTCAATTAACAAAAAACCTGGAATATCTAATTTTATTCCAGAACTTTCAATAAGCGGGCAGGTTTTTTTAAGCTGTTCTGCAGGATAACTTGTGAAAGAAATTTTTTGTGTTATCCCGCCTTTTTCAGTTTCCTGAACAGAGGTGCTTCTAAGAGAATCTAAAATTGAAGTTTTTCCGTGGTCAACATGACCGCAAACAGTAACGATTGGCTGGCGGATTGTCATAAAAATAATAAAAGAAAAGAAGTTAAAAGGCTTTTGATGTTTTTGCAAATGAAATTTTCAAAGAAATAAAATCAGTAATCAGGCAATTCTTCCTGCGCTGCTTTTGATTTTTTAGCTGGTTTTTCTGATGAAGCTTCACTTGGTTCAGAAGCTACTAAATCTTCGTCAGTTATTGAGTTAATCATTTTTTTAAAATCTTTAAAATTATCTGCTGGAATTCTCAGCCCTTTTTTTGTAGGCCCGGTATATTTTTCGCTTGAAGCAAATTCTCTTATATCCACGCCGACTTTTCCATTATACTCTCGGACTCCAACGACGATATCAGTAACTGTCCCCTGATACTCTCCTTTTTTTATTTTGCCGATATCTTTATCCATTTATTTTAAATAAAAACATTCTTTTTAAATGTTGGGATTTTTTGGGCTTTGGTCGGAATTGTTTTCAAATTGTTCGTCGTTTTCACGAATAGGAATTGATAGATTATTTTTAAACACATAAATCTTTTTATAATGCAGTTTTTTATCTTTTATATGTCAACAGCCGAAGATTTTCTCAAGTTTATTTATGCACCCAAAGAAATTTATACTATTTTAGATAAATTTGGCTACAACTCTGGAAACCTTCTTGTTAAATCTGTTATTCAAAAGGGCTATGCTGAAAAAAGAGAGCATAAAATTTTCTTGACTAAACTTGGAAAAGCGAAACTAAGTGAAATAATCTCTTTAAAAAACAGACCCGTTGAAATTCAGCCAGAACCAGCTATGCAAATTATGGAATCGTCAGGAGATTATAACCAGAGCGCAAGTTTTTGGATTTTAAGTATCGTTGGATTATTTGGACTTCTTTTTTCTATCTGGCAGATTTCATCTTCTAAAGTTTTCATGCCGTACGGAATGACGGGAATATTATTTTTAGTTTCAATTATTCTTGCAATAGTTTTATTCTTTAAGAAATAAATTTTTGAATACAAAAATTGCTCGTCGGATTTTTTTATTTTAAAAGAATTCTTATTCTACAACATAAGCTTTCACAATTACAACCTCTTCCAAAGGTCTGTCCTCATCGTCTGTTTCAACTTTTGCGATTTTGTCCATAACATCCATTCCTTCAATTACTTTTCCAAATGCAGGATGTTTGGAATCTAAGAAACTATTATCAACAAGATTTATAAAAAACTGGCTTCCGCCGGTGTTTGGTCCGGAATTTGCCATTGAGATTGTCCCGCGAAGATTTTTATTTCCACCGGCATGAGTGAATTCATCTTTGATAGCATATCCTGGTCCGCCCATTCCTGTTCCTTTGGGGTCTCCTCCCTGAATCATAAATCCGTCAATTACTCTATGGAAAATTACTTTATCGTAAAATCCGTTCTCAACTAATTTCTTGAAATTTCCAGAAGTTACTGGCATATCAGAATATAAATTAATTGTAATATTTCCATAATTTGTTTCAAGTTTTACTCTTGTTGTTTCTGTTTTTTTAACCATGAGTATTATTCCTGTTATTAAAATAATTAAGATTATTATAAATGTTGCGATTACTTTTTTCATTTTTATAATTTGCTTATAAATTTCTTATTTTTTCTAAAGATTTTTATGCTGGTCGCTTACATGAAAAGTGTGCTCAATTTCATTTTCTATTTTATTAAAAACTTTGTGAAAAGTTCTCTTTAAATCCCAATCAACCGCTTCTGCTTTAATTGATTTTCCAGAATTGGCAACTACAACGTGGATGCTAAATTTTGTTTTTCCGCCATGATTATGTTCTTTTAAATGAATTTTTATAGATTCTGTATTTTTTAATTTGCGTTCAATTTTTTTAGAATATTCATCCCAAAGCTTCTGAAATTCGTCTTTAGTTTTTTCAGTAAGAATTTCAAAGCCGATTGTTTTTAAATCAACCATAAAAAACGAAAGAAAGAGGTTTATATAAATTTAATGTTTATGCGTAAACTTAAGAGAATAAAATTATTAATTTTATTTATAAATATTATCATGATGGTCAAAATATTCAAAAGATACAAAATTTCGCTTTTTGTCATAAGAAAAAATTAAAACAAAATGCCCTATATGGACTCTTTTAGAATCTTTCATATTATATCTTAAATTTTTGTAATGTTCAATGTCATAACAGCCAATAATCTCTTGAATTTTTTTAATAATCTGTTCATAAAGTTTTTTATCTTTCTTTATTAATTTTTTTAAGATTTTTTCTAACTCCGGTTTTGTTTCAAACTCTCTCATCTTTCAAGATGTTCTCTTAAATCTTCAATGCTAGAAAAAACATTTCCTTTCTCTTTTTTAATTTTTTTAAGTTTAATAATAAATTCCGGTCTTAACTCCGGTTCAAGAAAACTTTCTTGATATATATTTAGAATTATAGAAATAGCTTGAGATTTATTCTTTAAACCATACTTTGCTTTGACTATGTTTAGAATTCTATCTTCTTTCTCTCCAACATCAATAATGCTTTGAACCATCTTGTTATAAAAGATAATGAATTATAATGTTTTTAAATCTTTTGAGGCATTCTTTTTTAAGAAATCAATTCTTAGGGGAAGATTCAATCCTTCATCTCAATCTTAACATTTACAGATTTCGGAATCTGCATTTTCATAATCTGCCTAAGAACTTTCTCATTTGCAGGCAAGTCAATTAATCTTTTATGAATTCTCATTTCAAAATTGTCAAATGTTGCAGTTCCATTTCCACATGGAGATTTTCTTGTTGTGATTTTTAATCTTTGAGTCGGCAGAGGAACAGGACCGCTTATAATAATTCCGGATTTTTTAGCCATTTCTTTAATAGATTCACAAATATTGTTAAGCATTTCTATGTCTATACTGTTTAATTTTATCCTAACTTTTAACATTTTATTTATAAAATGGTAAGGCGGAAAATTTCCTGTTTTCCAGCTTTAGCATAGAAAGATGATTTAAAATTAATTTAAAAACCTTTGTAAAGAAACATCCTCTAAAAACCTTTTTATATTCCTTTTGATTTATTTTAAAGAAGAATATGGAAAAAAGAGGATTAACTGAAAAGGAAGCTAAAAAGAAACTGGAACAATATGGATTTAATGAGATTAAGGATATTTCAGTTATATCGCCATTAAAAATATTTCTTAGACAAGTTAAGAATAATTTAGTAATTTATATGTTGGTTATAGCAGTGATTATCTCTTTTTTTGTCGGCGAACCTATAACTGCATATGTCATTCTGGCGGTTATAATTATTGTAATAACGACGGGGTTTGTTCAGGAATATCGGGCTGAAAAAGTAATAAATTCTTTAAAAAATATGTTAGTCCCAATTTCTATAATCATAAGAGATGGAAAAGAAATAGAAATTACTTCAAAAGAAATTGTTCCTGGAGATATACTTGTTTTAAGAAATGGCGAGAAAATTCCTGCGGATTGCATAATAATTGAAGAAAAAGATTTGCTGGTTAATGAAGCTGTTTTAACAGGAGAAGCAAAAGAAGTTAAGAAAAAACCAGCAACTTCTGAAAAAAAATATTCTGATGAAAATATGATTTTTATGGGGTGTTTTATCGTCAATGGAAAATGTCTTGCAAAAGCAGTTCACACAGGGATGAATACTAAATTTGGAAAAATTGCCGGAATGATTTCCACCGCTGAAAAAGAACTGCCTTTGCAAAATAAAGTAAATAAGATTTCAAAATTCATGATTGTTGTTGCAATTGTTTTTTCTTTACTCACGGGAATTATCATTCTTTTTGGAAAACCTTTTTCAGAGAATTTATTTTTTGATACTTTAATTTTAATGATTGCATTAGCAGTTTCAGCTTTTCCCGAGGGTTTCCCGGTAGTTTTAACAACGACCTTGTCAGCAGGGGCATATAGAATGGCTAAACATAACGCGATAGTCAATAGAATGTCTATAATAGAAACTCTTGGAGAAACAACGGTTATTTGTTCTGATAAAACCGGAACAATTACAAAAGGGGAGATGACTGTTAAGAAAATATTTCAAAATAATCAAATCGCAGATGTTTCTGGGGCAGGTTATGGCGGTGATGGAGATTTTTTAATTCATAATAAAAAAATTGATTTAAAAAAAGAAAATGTTTTGAATAATCTTTTAAAATGCGCGGTGCTATGCAATGATTCTAAGATTAAAAGAACCGGCGAGGACAAATTATTTTCTATAATCGGAACTCCAACAGAAGCTTCTTTGCTTGTAATGGCTGCAAAAGCTAATGTTTATAGGGAAGATTTAAAATCTGAGAGAGTAGAAGAAATGCCTTTTAATTCTGAAAGAAAAATAATGAGTGTTTTATGTGAATTAGATAATAAAAAATTTGTTTATTCCAAAGGCGCTTTAGAATTATTACTAAAAAAATGCAGTCATGCGCAAAGAAATAACGGCGTTTTTACACTTACTGAAAGA
>Ga0209542_10009323_pt1 | contig 18036 bp, 20 predicted proteins | sample RifCSPhighO2_01_FD_184028 | JGI IMG/M metagenome (GOLD analysis project Ga0209542, IMG submission 184028) | Soil microbial communities from Rifle, Colorado - Rifle CSP2_plank highO2_0.1 (SPAdes) (version 2) | ecosystem: Environmental > Terrestrial > Deep subsurface > Rock core/Sediment ...
TATAAGGCGGGTTTTGTGTACTAAGAGCGCTACTTGAAACTCACGGGGATCGTGAGCGGGTCTTCTCTGCCTTGCGCAGGGCTCAACACCAAGACGCCACTGCTTTCAAACCGCGGCGGGCTGAAAGCGACTGTTGCCTCGTAAGAGGTAAAATAATTTGCGTCTCCCCACAGGCCTTTCGCTGAAGCCGTGCCACGACCAAACACGTTGCCGGAGGCGTCACGCAACTCGACGGGGAACTCGCCGTCGTTGTTAAACCAATCTCCGCGCGCTCTCCCGCGTACGGAAAGGGGGGAGGAGATGCGGTCGTTTGGCGCGAGGGAGGAGACATAAATGCGGTCTTCTTTTTCTTTGGTGTTGCCAAGATATTCTATGTAAATGATACCGAGCCCGTTGGTGCAGGTGCGCGGATAGCTTTCGCGCACGGGGTAGTGCGTAGCACAGTCAACAAAGTCATTTGGTTCTGCGACACCGGGCCTGAGCGGAGTAGATACTCCTTTCTCCCACACAAAGTATGCCGCGCCCACGGTAAGCGCCAAGATCAGGGCTATCTCGAGAACGCCCTTCATACGGGCGAGTATACTACATCGTTTGTGTTTTTTTGAGTTTCTCGCTAGTATGGAGCGCAAAGTGATGTCAGTCTCTTTTTTGATTTTTGGGAGTGTAATGCTCGTCTCCGCAGTGTCTTTAATCGGTGTGTTTGCGCTTTCTGTGCGGGAGGCCCTTTTGCGGCGGGTGCTGTTTGTCCTGGTGGCGCTTGCAACGGGTGCCATGTTCGGCAATATCCTCCTCCACCTACTCCCTGAGGCCTATGCGGAGGGAGGAGATGTGAAGACCGTAGGGGTTGCCATTATCGCAGGCATGCTCGCGTTTTTTGTGTTGGAGAAAGTGCTCCGCTGGCGGCACACACACGCAGTACTTGAAAATGGTGAGGGTAGCGAAGTACATCTGCCGCACGAGGGGGCCGAGCGACCGCACGGACACGCAGTCGCGCATTTGGGGCCCCTGGTTTTGAGTGCCGACGCACTGCATAACGTGCTTGACGGCTTTATCATCGCCGGTGCCTACCTTGTGTCTCCCGCCGCAGGTATCGCCACAACCGTTGCGGTCGTGCTCCACGAGATACCCCAGGAAATCGGAGACTTTGGTTTGCTTTTGCATGCGGGCTACACCCGCGCGCAGGCATTGGCATGGAACTTTTTTTCGGCGCTCACCGCATTCTTGGGGGCAGGGATTGGGCTCTACCTCTCTTCAACTATTGAAGGAGTAATACCCTACATGGCTGCGTTTGCGGGCGGCAACCTCCTCTATATCGCTGGCTCCGACCTCCTACCCGAGTTGCGGAAAACCATCGACGCGCGTCGCTCGGTGGTGCAGCTTGTGTTTCTTATTGTCGGAGTCGCGCTTGTGGCGCTTCTTATCGACTAGTTTGTTTAAGTATTTCTTCGATAAGGGCCGCGGTCTCGGTGGGGCCGAAGACCGCGTGCGTTTTGACACCGCTCTCGATAACTACTGCATCGTTCCCGCCTTCTTCTAGTGCGTCGCCGACGTAGAGCATTTCTGAAACAGAAATCTGGGAGAGCCCGGCTAGCTGTTTGACGCCGTAGGCCTTGGTGATGCCGCGCCGGGTAATGTCTATGGTGGTGAGCCCGCCCATCGCGTTGGCAAAGTCCGGCAGACGCTTATCTAGGGCCTCGTGGAGGCGTTTACGGGTGTCATCGTGCTCCTTGTGCCACTCCTCTTTTTCTTTAAGAGGGGCCTGTTGGCCAAGCGGAGAAAAGGCGATTTCCGCCCCTCTATCCTCCACACGCTCTCCCCAAATGCGCACCGGGGCCTCCGAGAGCCCTACTTCTTTGAGCGCTCCCTCCAGTTCCTTCAAAATGCGCTCACGCTCTTGGAGCGTGAATGCGTTGTCGTAGCGTGTGCGCCATTTGCCCGCCTCAAAGACGTAGCACTGCGCCGCGTTGTCGGGGAAGAGGTAGAGTCGCGAAAGGATGGCGTCGTCGGGAAGCGCCGGCAAAAATTGCTTTTCAAACTGAGGGAAGCCGGCGCCCGACATCACCGCAACCGGCATCTTTTGCAGAAGCTCCGCCAAGAGCTCGCCCATGCGCGGCTCCATCCGCTGTTTGGACTCGGCCAAGGTGCCGTCGAGGTCAAACGCCACAAGTTTTGGTTTGAACACCATCGCCTTGACTATACTCCTTGCCGCCTATTTCTTGTACCGCTCTATCCACACAAAAACCAAAGTTATGATATTATGATATATCGTAATTTAATAATTAATACGCATTTATGCAATTATGAAGCGAAGAAGCAGGGAGTTGAGCGACAAAGAGCGTATTGAAACACTGGACGCTCTGTATACGGCAACTGCGGCGATGCAGGGGCGCGATGCGATGAAGCTGTTTCTCCGGGATCTTTTGACGCAAAGCGAGCGGATTATGCTCGGCCGCCGCATCGTCATAGCACGCCGTCTTCTCTCGGGTGAGGGACCAACCCACATCGCCGCGGACATGAAAGTGGGATACGACACTATTTATCGAGTACAACGCTGGCTTGAAGATCAGCTGCCGGGGTATGAACAGGCGATACGAGAGATGGAGAAGGAATATCAGAAACGAAAGCAAAAGGGGATTGATAAAAAACTATACGCAACAAACGCTCTCTATCGGCTCAAAAAGAAATACCCTCTTCACTTTTTGCTTTTTCCGACCCCGAAATCCTAACAGATTATGATATATCATAATATTATTTAAAACTGGATTAAACGTCTTATGTTATGGTTGCTTGTCTTATGTTATGATTACTTTAAGTTATCGGGGAGGAGGATTTTGAGGAGTTTTTTGAGCGACACTTTGACGACCCCAAGCACCGCGTCGCCTCCGCCGTAGTAGATAAAGAGCGTATCCTCCCGCAGAATGGCTCCGCAGGAGAAAACAACGTTACGCACCTGCCCGCCTCTCTCGTATTCCTCCAGAGGCTCTAGTATTGCGTCAACGCTCCGTGAGACGACAAGCGAGGGGTTTTTGAGGTCAAGGAGCACTGCCCCCAGGCGGTAGGTGGAGGACTTTGAGACACCATGGTAGATAAGGAGCCAACCCTTTTTGGTTTTGATGGGGGGCCCTGCAATGCCGATTTTTTGGCTGTCCCACATGCCGGGGCGTGGCCCCATGATTTCGATGCAGCGGGTAAGACGGCTTTTTTTAAAATCAAGCGAGTCGAGGAAGTCAGCGCACAACTGCGGGTCGATGCGGTGCAGGAGCATATACTGTCCGCCGACTTTTTCCGGGAGTAAGCAGGTGTCTTTGTCGTTGACGTTTTCGGGGGTGGTGAGTACAGGCTTCTCCCATTTGTCCCAGCGTTTAGCGAGGAAGTCCTTCGCGGAGATTGAGGTAAGCGCGACCCGGGTCGGGTGTGCGCCATCAACGGCGGTGTACATCATATACACAGTGTTGCCGATTTTGGTGATACGCGGGTCTTCGCACCCGGAGTTGCTGCCACCTTTCTTTTGTTCAAACTCCTCGCGCGGCTTGTAAACGGGTTCGGAAAGTTGCTTTGTAATTTTTATCCCGTTTTTCGTCGCGGCATAGCCGAGCGTTGAAACATTGTCCTCTCCCATTGCGCGGTAGAGAAGGTGGATGTCGCCGCCGAGGTCGAGCGCTGCGGCGTTCATCGTCGCTTTATTCTCCCAGGAGTGCGCGGGGTTGGGTTTGAGTATCGGATTTTCTTTAGCGCGGACACCAAGCTCCACCCGGCGCTCGGGCACCATGGCGTTGAGGAGGTCTTCGAGGTTGAGCGAGGCGCGTGCACACACGGTGTCGGCGGCGCCGTAGTAGATGTCCACCCGGCCGTTTTTTTGGAGGAGTGCTCCGGAGGGAAATACAATGTTGGGGACCATGCCGTAGCGCTCGTATATGCTCTCGGGCACTATGATGGGGCCTTTGGTGCGCCCGACTATCTGGCGCGGGTCTTTAAGATCCAAAAGAAGCGCCTCTATTCCGAACACGCGCTCGCCGCCGCCGAAATAATTTTGAATGTAGGAATAGAACATAAGCCACCCGTCTTTGGTTTTAATGGGAGGCGAGCCCACTTCCACGTGGTCTTTGTCGCCCCGCAGGGGGTTTATGGTGTGGTCGTTGATTTCTGCGTGCCAGCGCTCCCAGAAAGAGAGGTTCCACAACTCTTCCAACTTGTCGCACTGCGCTATCGCGATTTTTGCCGGCGGTTCATCCGTGTGGGCGGTCAAAATTGCCGTGATTTTGCCGCCGACGCGCTCGGGGAAGAGTGCCATCGCTTTGGCATTGAAGGGGGTGATGAGATGCTTTTCGTCTATGGTTTCGAGATCCTTGGAGAGCGCCACGGCGACCTTGATGTTGCCGGGCCCGAAGGGCATACCGCCGAGCGCGGTATAAAAAATGACATTGGTCCCCTCAAACGGAGTAACCCGCGGGTCCTCGCATCCGTACTTTTCCCACGGCTCCTCGGGGATGATGAACTGTCGGCGGTTTTGAAAGTGGCGGCCGTCCAAGGAAAGCGCTTTACCTATGGTGGAGACGCCCGCCGGGGTCATCAAGACATCGGGGCGCCCTAGAGCGCGGTAGAGAAGGTGTGTTATGTTGCCTACCTTTACGGGGGCTGGGTTGAAGGTCGCGCGCGCCTCCCAGTGCTTGTCGGCAATAGGGGCAATGAGCGGATTGTGGTGGCTTCTACTAGTTACGTACATGAGAATTACAGCAAAACCAAACCTGCCGGAGGGCGGAAAATTTCTTTGCTAGAAATTTTCCTAGTTCCTCGTGCCGTCGCACTGCGCACCCTCCGGCAGATTTGTTTTGCTTTCATATTATACCTTAACGGGTTCAAGAACGGCGTGTTCGTTGGAGAGGAGTTTGTAGACAAAGTCGCGCAAGTTGGCACGTGCCGCGGCGATATGTTTGTCGCCGCCGCCGTAGTACACGATTAAATCGTTGCCGAGTATAACCGCGCCCGTTGCATAGACAACGCCCGGCTTCCAATCGTTCTCGTACCACTCACTAGGCTCTAATATTGGGACATTGGAGCGCGCAAGCACATGAGTCGGGTCTTTAAGATCCAGGAGCATAACGCCCACCTTGTAGCGGTGGCTCTCGCGCTCGTCTATCGCATGATACAAAAGGAGCCACCCGAAACGGGTCTTCAGGGGCGGTGGGCCGGCACCGCGGATCCAGGTGTCCCAACGGTTTTCGTTGCGGTGAGGCATGAACTTACTTTTGATGTGCATGTCCTCCTCGTGAAAGGAATCAAGATTCTCAATGTACTCAACCTGTATCGCGGGAGCGATACTGTGGAGTATCGCGTATTTCCCCTTTATTTTTTCGGGGAAGAGGACCCAGTTTTTGTGGATCTCGCCCGGCGGGGAGATAAGCGCGGGCTTTACCCAATCCCAATTCTTCTTTAAAAAGTTTTCCCGGTTGATTGAAGTCAGTGCCATCCGTACATATCCCCAGCCGTCAAAGGCGACGAAGGTGACATAGGCGCGGTCGTCGATTTTTACGATACGTGGGTCCTCAAACCCCGCCCATCCGCCGCCAGAGGCGTACGCGACCGTGTTGTAGGTGAGCGGCCCCAGACGGTTGGGGAGCGTTGGCATGCCAAAGCCCCCGCGGGGCTCCAAGACAGGATAGGGAAGCCGCTCGTCAAAATGAATACCGTCCGCGCTCGATGCGTAGCCGATGCGTGATATACCGTCAGTCCCCATCGCGCGGTAGAGCATGTGCACGCGACCTTGGTCGACGACCGCCGCGGGGTTAAACACAGCCGCCGACTCCCACCAGTGCGTTGGGTCGGGCCCAAGAATAGGATTTTCTTTGAAACGAAAAAGGTGGAGCGGTCGCCGCGATTCGTAGAACCAAAAGAGAAAGAGCGCAATAAACCCTAAAACGAGCGCGACAGAGGCAATCACAACGCCGAGCCCGGCTGCGGCGAGGGTAGAAAGTACAACAACTGCCCCAAGACCTGTGTTCATTACATAGGAAAAGCGCTACTTCCTCCCGTAGCGGTCTTCAATTCTAATAATATCACCTTCGTCGAAGTTCCCAAACGCGATTTCAAGTATTTTGAGCCCTCCCGCGCCGCCTTCCACCCGGTGTTCGCTCCCGCGGGGAGAGAAAAAGGTATCTCCCGGCTTGGCGTCGTGGTTTTCTTTGCCGATAGTGATTACTCCCGAACCGTCTAGCACCCGCCAAAACTCGTCGCGGTCTTTGTGGGTCTGCAAACTGATGGCCCCGCCCTCACTCACGGTTACTATTTTGACGGTTGTCTTTTCATTCAGGGTAAAACGCTCAAAATTGCCCCACGGCCGCTCTTCTTTGTTGTAATTTGGGAGATGCTCCACCCCTTTAGTATACGGCAAATATGCCGAGGGGGCCCTCTGCAAATCAAAATTTGCAAAGCGCCCCCTCGGCTAAACCATCCTTTTTTTCATATTTCCGTCTTATTCGTTTGCTTGCGAATAATCCTCGGAAGTTTTAGACAGCGGCTCCTATGGAGCTCCGCGCCGTCTGTAACGTACTGACTGTGTGCGCAGTGTCCGCCCCCAAGCCGGCCCAGGACAAACACCCCGCTCCACGAGTCATTCTACTGGAGCGGCACTGAAGTATAGGTGAACAGCAAGAAAAAGTTTAATTATTGGCTATACTGCGGCCTTTTGAGAAGTCTATGGAAACCTCGCTCCGGTCAGCGCTAGCAGGTACTCCGCTGCCGTTACTCCCCGAGGGGGCTCCAGCCGGCAAAAATACGGACACGGTTGTCCCTTTGCGTTTGGCGCTTTGAATATTGATTCTGCCATGGTGGACCCGTACGATTTCGTTCACAATCGTCAAACCTAATCCCGAACCGCCGGTTTTTATATTGCGCACGCGGGAGGTGTCTGCGCGGTAAAATGGCTCAAGAATATGGAACAGGTCTTCTTGGGCGATACCGATGCCTGTATCTGAAACTGAAATCTCAACCGAGCCGCGGTAGTCGGGGCGTACAGAAATGGAAACAACTCCGTTGCTTCCTTTTGGGGTATAGCCGATAGCGTTGCGCAAGAGGTTGGTGACAACTTGCTCAAGTGCGGTTGCGTTGCCCCACACCACCCGGTAGTTATCCATTTTAATTACCATCTCGACGCCTCGCTCACGGGCGAGCGTTTGGTGGCGCGCAACGACGGTCTCAATGAGCGGCCCCAAGTCGGTGTTCTCAAATTGCATCCGCTCGGGGCGGGTAAAGGTGTTGAGCGAGAGAAGGTTATTGATGATCTCCGAAATCCGGTCGAGCTCTCCCACGATTTCAAGAAGCGTGTTGCGAAGAGAGGACGGCTGGCTTTCATCAAGAAGCGCCACCTCGGTTGAGGTTTTTATCGTGGAGAGGGGAGTCCGGAGCTCGTGCGCAACGTTTGAGATGAAGAGTTTTTGATAGTGGAGGGTTTGGCGCGCAGGTCGCAAGGTAACGCGCGCCAAAAGTGCGCCAAACGCAACCGCGAGCAACACCGTACCGCCAAAGACAACCCACACACCGCGTAGCTGAATACTGCCGATTTCCTCCGGAAGCGCGTTGTCTCTGTAGTTGGGGTAGTCGGTAATGAGGGTACTGATGTTTTGTAGTATCGCGTTCATTATCTGAACGTTCATGTAATGCAGAGCCCACCAGAAAGCCGCGACACATAAAACTACCAAGAACCCTTGGAGCGCGACGACGTGTACGGTCGTACGGAAGAAGAGATCAGACGTGTACTTCTCCGGCAAGGCGGTAGCCCACGCCGCGAACCGTTTCGAATAGTCGCCCATCATCTTCTCCATCATGTTCAAGCTTTTTCCTTAGATTTTTCATATGCACGTCCAATACGTTCGACCAAGAAAGCGAGTTGAAATCCCACACGTGGTCAAAGAGTTTTTCCCGCGCGAGCACAATACCGGGCTCACGCATAAAGCACTCGAGCAGTGCAAACTCTTTGAGCGTGAGTGGTACCTCTTCACCCTCCTTCTTCACTGTTCTTGTGGCGGTGTCCATCTCCAAGGGTCCGACTTTCAACACGATCGGTTGTTGGGTTGTCGGGCGGCGCAAAACCGAGTTGATGCGTGCCAAGAGCTCCTCGAAGGAAAATGGTTTTACTATATAGTCGTCCGCCCCTTTGTTGAGGAGGTCGACTTTGTGTTCTGTTTCGTTTCGTGCGGTGAGAATAATAATCGGCGTTGTAACGTTTTCTTTCCGGACACTTTCTGTAATGGTTGCCCCGTCAATCCCCGGGAGCATGAGGTCTAAAATAATGAGATCGTACTCGTCCCGGTAGAGGAGTATGCGGGTGCGGGCCTTCTCGCTGTCCGCGAGCCAGTCAACGGCAAACCCCTTCATCTCGAGCCCCTTTTTGAGCGCCCGAGCAAGCTTTTCCTCGTCTTCTACGATAAGTAAGTGCATAGTAGTGAAGATTAAGCGTTCATAATCCGACCCAAATGCTGACGGTTGTAGTGTATCAGGTCTTACCTGAACGCTTCATGAAATGGAGGAGTGTTTAAAATACGTTGAAACTAAAGGATATTTCGGGGCTTCCCTTGGGAGAGAAACAGCGCATGTTCTTTGGGGAAGAGCCAGAGGGCGATGTGGTAGATAGCAAAGGTGATGAAAAAGGCGGCGAAGACGTCTATCGTGTAGTGCACGTGCCCCAAAAGGACGATGACCCCGAAAAACCCCGACCACACGAGGAAGAGGTACCGGAGCCATGGTTCTTGCCAGAATATGAGTGCGAGAAGGAACGGAGCTCCGGCATGTCCGGAGAAGAATAGGTCCTTCCCGAAAAATATTTTCATTATCGTCTCACCGTAGTCATAGATGCCCTCTATGGGATAGGGGCCGATGTGCGTCATGGAGACAAAGAGCGCGCGGATGATTATGAAAAGTGTCAACGAGTGGAGGACAAAAGGGATACGTTTCGGATGGGCGAGGAGTAGTAGTATACCGAACGCGATGAGCGCGAACATCCCGTAGACAAAGAACACCCCCACGTCGTATATCGGGGTGTTGGAAAGCACGATGTCATCAACCGGATTGCTTGCGCGTGAGGTTGCGTAGCGTACGGCTAAGGGTTGCACTACAAACACGGCGAAGAGAAACAGCACTATCGCCAAGGGGGCAGAGAAGCGGAAGTGCCGGTCAAACCAGGTTTCTTTATAGCGCTCTGTAAGCGCAACGCCCCAGGTACGCCAAACAACGAGCGTTTTTTCGCGTTCTTCCTGCATGTCCCCCTAGTATACCGAAGCTAACGCGTGGACATAAGCGAGTGATATATACTCTCAATCTTGCTGGCACTCGTTTGTATGTCATATTTTTCGCCGAGCAAAAGACTCTGTGCGGCCATACTTTTGCGCCGCTCGGGGTTGGTCAAGATGGCGAGCGCCTGGGCGGCGAGGTCGGCGGCATCGCTAGGCTTAAAGAGGAGCCCGTTGCCTTCGACGAGAAGCGGTGAGGCGCTTTTGGGAGAGTTTGAAACGAGAACCGGTACGCCGCACGAAATCGCTTGCAAAACGACCATCCCCTCGAGCTCAACGAGCGAGGGGAGCACAAAAAGAGCGGCCGCGTTGTACGCCTGCTCCACCTCGGCGTCGCTAAGGCGCCCGAGGAAACTCACGCGCTCTGTGATGCCAAGCGATGCCGCTTGCGCGCGCAATGCTTGCTCGCGGTGTCCGCCGCCGACGATGAGCGCGTGCGCTCCGGGAGCACCTTTCAGTATCGCGGGCATCGCGGCGATGAGCGTGTCCACCCGCTTTTCGGGGTGGAGACGGCCGACGAAGAGAATGTACGTGCGATCTGCGGGGAGGTTGAATTTTTTGAGCAATGGCGCGGGGTCGGCTTTGCCGAATTTGGTGCGGTCGACACCGTTGCTGATTACTTCGGTGCGGGATTTTTGGGGGAGGCCTTTAAAAAATTCGCGCGAGAACTTGGTGGGGAAGATAAGCACCGCGACCTTGGCATAGAGCCAGTGCAGGTACACGTACATCAAAGAGGAAAGTATGTTGGTAAACCACTCCGCCTTGTTGTGAAAGGTGTTGAGAAACAGATTTTCCGGCTGGGTGTGTGAATGCACCACAACCGGTATCCCGATTGCATGCGCAGCGCGCACCGCCGCTATCGCCGCGGGGGTCGGCATGATGACGTGCAGGATGTCGATTCTCTCTTCCTGCAGAATTTTTATCACCTCACGCTTGCGCGGAAGGCCGAGGTAGAGGTGCCCATCGGTCTGCGGCAGAAGGAAGGAACGGAAACGGTAGACCTTCATACCTTCCCACTCGTCGTCTGTGCGGTGCTCCGGGGAGCGCCCGGCGATAAATACTTGGGTGTATCCACGGCCTTTGAGGATGCGCGAGAATCGCCGTGCCGACTCCGTGGAACCCGCCATAAATTCTGCAACGCCGTCGCATATGAGCGCAATGCGTAAGTTTCTTGTGTTCATTGTCGTCTTTTGCGGAGGAAGTATCGCACGCCAAATACTGCAACAACAACTCCAACAATGAGAGTGACCTTCGTCGCAGTATCAAGATATGCAGCTATCTGCTCGTACGCGCCGCCGAAGAAGAAACCAACGCCAAGAAAAAAGATTACTTGAGCCATTGAGATTATGGCGCAGGTTGTCATGAAGATAAGGTAGGGGACCCGCGACATTCCGGCGGCAAAGAGCCCTGCGGTGCCCAAGCCCCAGATGAGTTTGGAGGCGAGTGTTGTTTTGTAACGATGTTCCTCGAACCCCCGCTTTGCGATCGCAAGATTTTCTTTTGTAGCGCCGGCTTTCTGCTCCAAGGAGCGGGTAAAGCTCCACCCTGTTCCGAAACGCCCCAAGATGTACCAAAACGTGTCGCTTACCATGTCGCCGATGACGATAACAGGGAAAGCAATCAAGGGGTTCATAATCCCGCCCTTTGCTAAAAATCCAGCGATGACGGTAACTATAGGTCCCTCAACGATTGCGAGTGGAAAGAGGAGTAAGTACTGATATTGCGTAAGAAGGGCGACTATTTGATCAAGCGACATCGGATAGTTGAAAGTATACCCCATGAGATATATTGCATACGCGCAACACAGAAAAAAAGTATTTTATCTCACGGGGTATACGCCACAGGCCTTTTTATGGCCGCTATTGACTTAATTTCTATAGTGGTGTATAATGAAAGAGAATAGCTCTGTAACAACCAAAAAACGAAAGGTAGGTGTCCCGTGCAGACATTCGTCGGAAGTCACTGGGTGCTCGCCAATCTCTCGTGGTGGGGCTCCATCCTCATATTATGGATTCTGACGATTGGTATTCTCCCGGTCGGCAGACTCTATTTCGAAGGCTACGGCTATAATGTGGCGTGGTCAAGTAAGTACGGTGACTGGGCGCTCATCATGTGTATTGTCATCGCGGCATTCATCTTGCAGCGGCCCGGTCACTTACCGAGCTGGCTCATCAGCGGCACGTACCACATCGTGTGTGGCGCACTTGCCGTCGCTGCGGGCATCCTACTCGTCACGGTTGCCAATCCGCTGACTCGAGAGCAGGTGATGGACAACTACCACAATTTTTTCGTGGTAGCTTTGCTCTTCTATCTACTCGCAACAACGCTCCCGGTTGTCTACTGGGGCGGAATGACAGGCGAGAAGGTTATTGTGCTCTGCCTCTTGCTTCTATGGGCCGGCTTGGTGGTCGTCGACTTCCAGACCGGTCGCATCGACCAGCGCAGCTGGCTCGCAAAGCAAAGCATCACCTTTCCGAAGAAGTAAAAAGTTCAACGTTCGAAATCAACGCCCCGCGCACGCGCGGGGCGTTTTGTTTTGCTCTGGAGTATACTTCGGCTACAGTATGAAAATCAGCTTCGTTATACCTGCGCACAATGAGAAAAAGCTGATAGGGAGGTGCCTCAAGTCGATTTTGAAAGAGGTTGCTCCGGGTACCCACAAAGCGGAGATTATTGTCGTTGATAACGTTTCAACCGATGGTACGCGCGAGGAAGCGCTTCGCCACCCCAAGGTCACGGTCGTCGATGAGCCCTTTCGGGGGTTGTCACAAGCGCGCCGGGCGGGGTTTGTCGTTTCAACGGGAGAGCTGATCGCAAATCTTTACGCCGACACCGAACTCTCTCGCGGATGGTTACAAAAAGTAATGGAAGCATTTGCGGAAGACGAGCAGCTTGTAGGACTTTCGGGGCCGTATATGTACAAGGGGGCCGATGTCGTGGATAGGGTAGTGACAAAGATTTTATACGGCGCTAAGTTCCTGTTTTACTTTTTTACGAAGGCTGTGTTCGGGGTAGGAGAATTGTTTGAAGGAGGAAACCTTGTCATGCGCCGGAGCGCCTTACTTCTAGCAAGCGGCGGCGACGCGACCGCTATGTTTTCAGGCGGGGATACTGAAATGATCCGCCGTATTTCAAAAATAGGGGAGGTGCGGTGGATGTGGTCTCTGCCGATAATCCGGGTAAAATAAATACATGTTTGAAACTCTGATTATTTTCGGGGCGAACTATCTTGTTGTGGTGCCGGCTCTCGCTCTTCTTGCATACTGGTTTGTACTCCCCCGCGAAAAGAAAAAAGAACTTGCCCTGCTCGCGATTATTGCTCTACCGCTTGGGTATGTTCTCGCGCGTATTGCCGGGCTCTTCTATTTCCACCCCCAGCCCTTTGTCGAGTGGGACACTCCGCCGCTTATTCCACACGAGGTAGACAACGCCTTTCCTTCAGACCATGTGGCGCTTGCGGGGGCACTTGCCACGATTGCTTTTTCTTATAACCAATGGCTTGGTGTCGGATTATGGTTTGTAGCTTTTGGCATAGGATGTGCCCGGATAGGGGCGGGTCTGCACTACCCGGGAGACATCATTGTTGGGGCAGTGCTTGGTGCCGTGGCAGTTTTTGCGGCAGCGCGGGCTATCTATCTCTGGAACTCTGTAGACAAAAGGGAAAAGTAGAGTTTATTCGGCTTGTAAAAGCTTTCTCGAACCTCCGCCGGAGGAAGAACCCGCACCAGAACCGGCTCCCGAGCCTACGCCCGAACAGTCCCTTGTAGAATGAATTTACTATAGATAATGAGAAATTGAATCCTAAGTATGAAAAAACTACTCCTCGCAACAATCAGTATTGTCCTCGCCGCTGTTGCGGTGTGGGTTATATACAGTAGAGAGGATGCTCCTGCGGAAGCGCCGTATGTGTTGCCCGCGCTTACGCAAGAGTACAAAAACGACACGTATCAATTTTCGCTCAATATGCCGGGGAACTTCATCGTGCGGGAGGTAGAGCAGGACGGGGGAGTATCAATTGTTCTTGAAGACGCGGGTGGCAACGGGATACAGCTCACCATTGTGCCGTTTGATGAAGATATAAGGGTTTTGACTAAAGAGCGGATAGAGCAGGATGTGCCTGACCTTGCTATACGCGACCTAGAGACGCTTGAGGTAGGAGATGACTACAAAGGCCTCGCGTTTAAAAGCGACAATGACGCGTTTGACGGCGACAGCCGGGAGGTGTGGTTTATCTTCCGCGGCAACTTCTACCAAATCTCAACCTACGCGCGGCTTGACCCCCTGCTTAAAGCAGTATTTGCAACATGGAAATTCTTTTAAGACTCATCTTTTTTATTTTTCTTTTTGGTGTCGCGCCTATCGTGCAGGCAGTGACTATAATTCCGCGTCCCGAGAATAGTTTAGGCCTTATGGGCTACTGGACGTTTGACGGTGTAGATATGATTTCAAACGTCAATGACAGGAGCGGTAACAATAACGACGGCAGGCTGACGAGTACGATCTCGACGACAACTGTGCCAGGGAAATGGGGGCAATCTCTTAATTTTGACGGTACGGGGGATGTGCGCGGATTTACAGCTTCGCCCGTTGCGCAAGCCGCCCCAATAAGTGCCTGTCTGTGGGTAAAGCCGGACGATACTACAAGCCGTACCGTTGTGGCTGACCGTGATCCGTCTACAAATGGCTGGCAATTTGGGGTCAACCGCACTACTGTCGGGAATTTGTCGCTTATCCACGACGCAAGTGTTGTTCAAGTCGCCTCAGGAGTGACTGCTGGCGAATGGAACCATGTCTGTTACAGCTGGGACTCTGTCACCACTCTGACTTCTTTTTACAATAACGGAACGCTGAGAGGGAGCTCCAATCTTGCCGCGGAGGGCGAGACAAGGACAGGTACTCCCTTTAGGATTGGCCACAGTGCGGCTACAGGATTTTCGACCCCGTTCAAGGGGGCGATCGACGATGTGCGGGTCTATAGTCGCGTGCTCACCGGCACGGAAATAACGGCACTCTACAGGTCCGGCAGCTCGCGAGTGGGCAATTCTTCAACTCTTACCCAAGGCAGTGTGCTCGCAAATGGTCTTACTGTGCACTCTTCCTTTGATGGGGCCGATGTAACCGATGCTAGGGTGTATGACCGCGCGGGAGGGACAAGCGGATATTTTTCTGGCGGTGCAACATCGAGCGCAAAGACCTTAGGGATTTTGGGACAAGCATTTACATTTGATGGTAGTAATGACTATGTATATTTTTCATACGACCCACCAAATACGAGTCAAACAATGTCTGTGTGGGTTAAAACCACATCTAGCAGCAAATCTATTATGGGGTTTGCAAGCCTTCATCCGACAGGTGGGTCTAATGATCGCCAGTTTTACATAAACGCAGCTGGCACAGTTACTTATCGTGTTTGGGACGGTAGCGAGAAAACCAGAACCTCAACATCAAGAGTAAATGACGGCAGATGGCATTTCATAACGGGGCGATATGAGGAAGGTGTCGGCATTTCTCTTTTTGTTGATGGAGTCCAGGAAGGCACAACACTTTCTACGGGGGCACCCTTTAATTACAGCCCACCAGCATACCTTTCGGTGGGGAAAGAATCTATTAGTGCGTATTTACCAGGCACCATTGATGATGTCCGTTTCTACAACCGCGCGCTCTCGGCTGCGGAGATTAAACAGCTCTATCAGCTTGGGGGTGGAGTCCAAAATGCCTCTTCTGCCACACTTACCGCGGGTACCCCGCTTGCGAGCGGGCTCGTGGGCCACTGGACGTTTGATGGAGCAAAAATGACACAGAATGTCGCCGACAGTAGCGGGTTAGGCAACAATGGTTTTCTTTCTGGATTTACCTCGACCACTACCGCTATCGGTAAACTCGGTCAGGCGCTTCTTCTGGATGGAACTGACGATCGTGTAAATATGGGAGATGTCGCATCACTGCGGCTAACCGGAAGCATGACCATATCGACGTGGATAAAGCCAGATTCCCTTGGATATTCGGGCGGCGGGCAGCCTGGAATAATGATTAATAAACTCGGATTTCAAAGAGCTTATAACTTTGCACTAAATACAACCGGCACAGTTATCATCAATATTGCTTCCGATAGCACTACTCTTGTAAGCCGCGCGAGCACAGGGGTCCTTACGACCGACCGATGGTATCACGTGGTCGGCGTATATGACTCATCCGCCCAAACGCTCAGCACATACATTAACGGAGCGCTTTCAAACGGAACCCTTACAGGCACCGTACCGGCATCTCAATTCTCAGACAATAGTCAGCCTGTGTGGATTGGTGGCCGTAACGATTTTGCCACTCAATATTTCGACGGCACCATCGACGATGTGCGTATCTACAACCGCGCACTGTCGGCCGCGGAGGTGCTGCAGCTCTACAACCTCGGCAAATAGCCCCAAGTGCTGTTTATAAGCGTGGGGTGCAAATTACCAAGCGGTATAAGGGGAAGTGCCCGCAGGCCGGACTGTACCCACCCCAAGGGGCAAGTAGGGTGGCAGAAGTGCCCTAGAGGGGGTACCATAGACGGGTGCTTTAAATTATAGGAGTTTTAATAGGTAATAATAAAAAAGTACGTATGGCGAATTCCGCTTTTATGAAGCCGATGCAGATAAGCGCCGATTTGGCGGTTGTCGTCGGCAAAGGACCGATGCCCCGCTCGGAGGTTGTTAAGAAGCTCTGGGTATACATCAAGGCAAACGGTCTCCAGGACACGAAAAACAAGCGCAATATCAATGCCGATGCGGCGCTCAAGAAGGTATTCGGCGGCAAGGCAACGGTCTCCATGTTTGAGATGACGAGCTTGGTTTCTAAGCACCTCTCCTAAACCTGTCTTCCGGCAAAACAAAAACACCCCCGAGATGGGGGTGTTTTTGTTTTAAGAGCGAGAGATTAGCCGCGGGAGACGTTTGTGGCGCTCGGTCCCTTTGGTCCGTCGGTGACGTCAAAGGATACCGTGTCGCCCACCTGGAGTTCATCGAAGGTAACTCCTTTGAGCTCCTTTGAGTGGAAGAAGAGGTCTTTTGTCTCTCCTTCGCGCGCGATGAATCCAAATCCTCGGTCGGTTTTGGTCTTTATAGTTCCTGTCATACTTTTTTGCTTGTTCTTTAAAACTCGACCTTATTTCCCCAACTGTTGTTGAGGCCCCCACTGTACCCCAAAACCCTCTGTAAAGCAAGGACCTGTGGAAATCTCAATCAAAAAGGGATATGAGGTATTTGTCGATTTCGCGCTGGTCAAGGTCGTAAAAGTACTTGCCGTCGTCGTGGAGGTCGTCTGCCAGGTCCTCGCCGACGAAGCGCCAGTGCCACGGCTCAAAGAGATAGTAGGCATTGCCCGGAGGGTAAGAGAGCACAAAGCCCCAACGGTGGGCATTTTTGAGAAGCCATTGGTATGCAGGAGTGTTTTGAAAACCGCTTAAGCTTCCGCCTATGCCAGTTGTCGTGAGGTCAACCGTGGTGCCGAGCTGGTGCTCGGAGTACCCTTGGTCTGCGGAGAACTGGTTTGCGGTCCCGGCTCCGTAGGTCACCGAGTATTGTCCTTTGAGGGCATCTTGCTCGTCGAACGAGCGGTATGCGGAGGAAACGTATATCTCCACCTTATCCCGCTTTGCCGTGTCGAGCATTTTCCGCAGATATGACCACACGGGGGAGAGAATCAGGTTGTGTTCCGTGGCTGTATACTCGTATGCGTCAGGAATTTCGGTCAGGCGCTCGGGCACATAGTGCTCATTGAGGAAAAATACTTTCGAATATTTTTGCAGAAGCTCCGGATCAATCTTGGAGAGCTTCTCCAGAGTATTGACGGTGCCGGAGAGGTCTTCAAGTTGTTCTTCAAGTGCCTCTTTCTCCTCTGTGAGTGCCGCAGAGGAGGCAAGGTTCTCTTCTATGGTTTGTATGAGGAGTTCGGTTGTTGAAGCCAAGGTACTCTTGATTGACGCGACTTCGCCCGAAAGCGTTGCCATGCGGCTATAGACCCACCAGGAGCCCGCTCCCGCTCCGGCTAGCAAAAGAATCCCTAGCACAATCAGGAACGGATGGTATGAATCACTCGATTTCATAGACAATGTATTATATAGGATATATGAAAAACATCCTTATCGTAGGATCCTTCATTGTGCTCATCGTGGGGACACTTTTCCTCTACAGCAAAAGGACGCCCGCTGGAAATACCTACGACCCGCAGATAAGCCCGGCCGATTTCTCTTCTGAAGTAACAAATATGTTCTTTACGCTTGAGCCGGGGACTGTGTTTGTGTACGAGGCCGAAAAAGCGGAGGGCCATGAGCGCATTGAGGTCACCGTGCTTTCGGAGACGCGAATGGTTATGGGGGTTGAAGCGGTGATTGTTAAAGATCAGGTGTTTCTTGACGGCGAACTTATTGAAGATACGCGCGATTGGTATGCCGAGGATTTGGAGGGGAATGTCTGGTACTTCGGCGAGGAGACCGCCGAGTATGAGGGAGGCGTTATGACAACGACCGCGGGCTCGTGGGAGGCGGGGATAGACGGTGCAAAACCAGGGCTAATTATGAAAGCAAACCCGCAAGTGGGGGACTCGTATCGTTTGGAATATTATGCGGGTGAAGCTGAAGATATGGCGGATGTGGTGACGCTCAATGAGTCGCTCGTGGTACCGGCGGGCGCCTTTACCGGCTGCCTCAAAACCTATGATTACACGCCGCTCGACCCCAACGCGAAGGAATATAAGTACTACTGCCCGGAGGTTCAGGGGG
>Ga0209542_10009324_pt1 | contig 18036 bp, 20 predicted proteins | sample RifCSPhighO2_01_FD_184028 | JGI IMG/M metagenome (GOLD analysis project Ga0209542, IMG submission 184028) | Soil microbial communities from Rifle, Colorado - Rifle CSP2_plank highO2_0.1 (SPAdes) (version 2) | ecosystem: Environmental > Terrestrial > Deep subsurface > Rock core/Sediment ...
TTTCTGTTTGAGATTTTGTTTTTGTCTTCAATAATTTGGATATTTTTGACTGGGTTTTGATAACGATTGTTTTATGATTTGATTAAACATACGACTAATTCTTAGTCGTATGCGGAGATACTGTCTTCACCTAAAACTTTAAAAACATAATTTCTTCTTTTGTTTATGGGCGAAAAACATAAAGTTCTGCTGGTTAACAATAATTCTAATGGAAATGTTTATGGGCGAAAACATAACGGCATTCAAGAAGACCTTAGAGAAGCTATAAATCATTTGGGTAGAAAGGGCTTAAGATGGGATTTGGATTTGTGTAAAAGTGGCGATGCTGTTGAAGCTGCTTCTCTTAGATATGATGCAGTAGTTATATCTCATAATGGAAATAGTGAAATAGAAACTGCTATTGAAATAAGAAGTCGAGACCGCGGTATAAATATAGGGTATGTTACACATTATGAAAAATCTAGGTTGCCACCAGAATTGGTTGTATTAATTGAAAGATTTAACATAAGAAATTTAGAAAAAAGAGTTAGCGGAATTAGTGATCCAAGGGTTTCTCACTTAAAAAAGGAGTTTGAGAAATTTTTATGTGAATGTTCTGGAATTGATTATGGAGATTTAAAAGATGAGGCATTTAGAATGAAACCAAATCAAGGAAGAGTAATGGTGGGGATGGAAGAAGTCTATTAATAATAATTCAACAATATAAAAAAATATAAACAAATCCCTCATTGGATTTTAATGAAAAAGATTGTGATGTTGCTGATTTTGTTTTATCTAACTCAAATAATTTCGGCGCAATCTATTAATGTTGATTATCTTGATAAAGTGAATTCTGGAAAAGAATTTTTTGTAGAAGTTGAACTTGTTGGTTTTGATCCTGGAATTTATGATGTTAAAATAGATATTTTAGGAAATGGAAATAGAATTGCGAAAATTCTTAATGAAGGCAATTGGAAATCAACTTATTATTATGTCAACGAAGCTGTGAAAGAAAATAAAGGAAAATTTAATTTAATTGTGGAAGATTATGTTGGAAGTGCGGATATTGAGATTAAAATAAGAAAAACTGGGTCAAGTTCTGCAAAAACTTTTGGCGGTTACAGCATTGAATTTGTGGAAAATGAAAACTCAAACGATGAAACTAATAGTTCAAATGAGAAATACGATTTAGAAGAAAATAAAATTGAAAAGAAAAATATAATTCCAGAAGTTATTGAAAATGACGAGAATTATGAAAGCGTAAAGAATACAGAAAATGATATCATACAATTATCACAAAATATAAAAAGGGTTGATGGCGAGAATAAAGAGGGTAAGAAAAGAATTTATGCTGTTTATGGGTTTGTATTATTCAGTATTTTAATCTTGCTTTTGTTTGTATTGAAATTTATTACATCAAAAATGCCACGAGGAAAAAATGGGATTGCTTAAAGACAGAAAAAATAAAGATGATGAAACAAAGAATATTGGAGTGTTGATGATTTTAGAAGCTGTAGGCAAACCGCCAGAATATTTGAATCAAGTTCTGAAAGATATTGTTACAAGAATAGATAATGAAGAAGGTGTGAAAGTTTTATCAAAAAGTTTTAATGAACCAAAAGTTATAAAGGAACGTGAAAATTTTTATACGACATTTGTTGAGGTTGAAGTAGAAGTTGAAGAGATTATTCAATTGGCGAGAATCATATTGAAATATATGCCTGTTCATATGGAAATTGTTTATCCTGAATTGATTGCTTTGACAAATAATGGATGGAATGAGATTTTTAATGAACTCTTGATTATACTTCATAGGTATGACGAAACAGCGAGAATTATCCAGGTTGAAAAAAAGATTCTTGAAGATAAATTGAGAAGTGTTTTGAAAACAGGGAAGAGTGAAGGAAAGGAAGAGAAGAAATAAAATTGCTAGCTCCTAAAAGACACCTAACGGTTTCTTTTCAACTTCCCTTAAGTTAGGCTCAGGGCTGATGTTCGCGAAGATAAATTAAAAGCCATAAATTGAACTTGATTTAACATTGATAATGATAATTGATAAATCTAGATTAATATAATTTGGAGGCTTTGGATTTTGGTTATTATATCACGAGTTTACGAGTGATAATTAATCTTCCTTCGGCCTTAATCCAAATACTCTTTTTGGTTCTTCATCTAAATCTAATTGTTTCAGTCTTGGTCTTGGAGGAAGACCTGATTTTCTTGGGAAACCTCTTTCTCCTACTTTTAGAATATCAACTTTTCTTCCTGCTTTTCTATATTTTTTAAAATAAAACCAAATTAATGCTAATAATAAAATAACAAGTATTCCGTAGCCAATTATTTTTCCGATTGGAAGTTTATTGCCGTCGCCATTTGGTTTAGGAAGCGGGGGATTACTTCTGTTTTCATTTTCAAAACCACCATCGCCGTTTTCATTTGGAAGAGGAACATAATCTTTTATGAATGATATCCTAATAGGTAATTCAATAAAAAGTTCGTTATTAATTGCAAAAACAAAACCTTCAACAGAAATATTTTCGCTTGACTCTATATACATTTCAATTTTAATTTCTGAACCTTGCTCTAATTCTTCAATGAAATCAGCTGAGAGATTTACATAAGGCAGAAGTTCATCTGAAACAATTAATTCAATTTCTTTTAATGTTGATTGGCCTGTATTGTATAAATAAATATATTTTGTTTTTTTATCATTTATCGGAGCAGAAAAGTTCATATCAACAGGATTAAATCTGAAATCATTTGTTAGAGGGGGAAGTTCAGGAGCAGTTGCATTTGCGATAATATAAACTGGAATTTCGTAGAGAGTATTTGCAGAACTTATAGTTATTGATTCAAAAGTTGTTTGTTTAATTCCAGAAATGTCGAAATTTATTTTTTTAATTTCTCCGGATTTTAGATTTATTGATTCTGAACTGTTTGAAAAAGTGCTGTATGATATATCAATTTGTGATTCTTGCAAGTTTTGAACTTTTATAAAAAAATTTTGGTTTGTGATTATGAATCCGGGATTTGCAGAAAAGTCAACTAAATTTTCTGATATTGTGAAGTTTCGTTGTAATTCATCTTCAATAACTTGCGAGCCTTTGTAATATCGGATGTCTTTTATTACAATTGAATAATTTGCCGACGGTGTAACTTGCGTGTCTGTTAATAACGCGTAGATGTAGTAATTATCGTTGATTTTCGCGACGTCATAGAAAAATGGCACGCGAATATGTCCTCTGTAAAAATAAATATTTTCTGGAAGTATTGGGTCTAAGAAATTTCCTGATACTGACGCGATTAATGTTTCGCCTTTGTCATAAACAGGTTTTACTTCGAATTCTACTGCTGATGCTAAGGGAATTAATAATAAGAAAAATAAAATCACAATCTTTTTCATAAAAGAAAGAAGGGGAGGGGGTTAATAAGATTATTGGGGGAGAAAAATACATTCGCTAACGCTCACTTAATTTCAAAGATATATAATGTTACGCTAACGCAATCTGTTTGTCCAAAATGACCTTTTCCATTTGTTGGCTCAGGAATATGTCTATCTATCTCTACAAAATAATTTCCTTCCTTATGTTCTACTTTTATTAGATCAAAATATTCTTTGAGATCTTTGCATTGTAAATGAGCTTTTTTTCCAGAATAAGATCCATCTAATTTTGGAAGTTCACAACTTAATACTTTTTCAAGTCCTGTAGATATGTCTTCAAATTCGTCTAATGATAAATACAAATCAACAGCTAAATTAGAATGAATTCTTCCATACATGAAACCAGGGAAGGATAATTGCTTTATTAATATTTAGTTAGTCTGCGACGAATGGAGCAGCAAATTATTGGGGATTGGTGGGAAGGATGAATGTAGAAATTCTTTTAGATATAGGTTTGTGGGATGAAATAGGTTGCTATTCAGAATATAAGGGAAAGAAAAATAATTTCACTTCGACATCCTCTTCAGCTTTTCCATAACGTCTTCGTATTCTTTTTCTTTTTTAGGAGCAGGTTTTTTTTCTGAAGCAGAATGTTTTCGTTCAGCTGGTTTTGGAGCAGATTGTTTGCTTGGCGTCGATGGTGTTAAGGGTTTTGATATAGGAGTCATAGGAAGAATATGTCTTGTCATTGGTCTTCTCATTTGTGGAGGAAATCCTCGAGAAGGAATTCCACCTAAACGTGGAGATGCTGAACCTGGACCAAATCTTCCGGGAGGGCCTATTCCAGGATGGGGTTGAGGTCCTTTACCACGATGTCTTAACCTCATCCAATAAACTCTTAATTTATCTCTAAAGATTATTCCAATAATTACAATAATTATTAAAATTATTAAAATCCAAATTAATTTCCAATTAGGACCTCCACCTTTTTCAACACATTCTCCGGCGTCGTTGCATATTTCTCCTTCAGCACAATCACTATTAGATGAACATTCACTCTCTGCTTTTGGAACACAACATTTTAAAGTAACATCATTACAACTATTTGACGAATCTACACTTTCGTCGTCGCCACAAGCTGATTTACAAACTCCTTCTGTAGAAAATCTATCACAATCTGTTCTATCATCTGGAAGAGAAGCCCTGCATTCGCCACCTAAACAACATTTTTGGCCTGATTGAATATCTGACACTCTTGTAGTCGGATTTCCTGAACAAGTTTGACCAGAATTACAAATTATTCCTCCTTCTTCTTGACAGGTATTTAGGACTTCGTCGATGCTGCAACAAATTGGTAATCCAGGACATTCGAAGTTTTCTAATACTTCTCCGCTGTCGTCAGTGCAACTGCTTCTTAATCTGCAAAATCCTGGTGCGTCGCTGCAAGGTGTATCAACGCCTGGTTCACCACTTCCACTAGATTTTGGCCAGCCGGCATATAATAAAAATGCAGTGTTTCTAATATTTCCCTGCCAACAACCTTCTGCATCTTGGAGTGTTATTAATTTATCTTTAGCTGCTGTAACTTCCGGAGTTTCTGAAACTCTTAATGCTAAAAGAGCTAATGCAGTATCATAAAATTGGTCTCCTGAAACTTGCCATATGTCTTGAGTTTGCTGGCTGATTAAACTTGAATAAAATTCAGGATAAGTGCTTTTTAAAATATATAAGAACGCGTCTGGAAGCAATCTTCTGTTGTCTTCTGAATTTGAAGTTAAGTAAGGCAAGTAAGCAGACACATCGTGTTTTAATGTATCCAATACAACTGATGTCCATAAGCTTCCTTCGTAGTCGCATACGCCATTTTGACCAAAGCAGATTGAACTTATTTTTTCAGTTGTGTCTCCTCCGCTAGAAGCAGAGTTTATTTTTTCAGAAACATGAACAGTTGATGAACCGCTTTTTTTGTATAATAAAGTTGTGATAAATGATTTGTCGCATGATGTTGTGTATGTTCTGTCGTAACAGTCTGAAGCAGAACTTATTCTCAGCCAGTAACTTCCTCCTACTGTGTCTATCGGAAGACAGCTTCCAGCGTCGCCAGTGATTTTTTTATCTGTTCCTATTGTGATTGAATATTCCGGACCATAAGATAAAGTGCATGCTGTTTCTTCTTCGCTTTCAATTTGCAAATACCAATCAAGATTTGTCGGAGTTGTGTTCTGTGATAAAAGCCAGGCTTCTGCTTCGTCGGTGTTAACTTTGATTCTGCTCAATGCTAAAACTGCCTGGGCAGTATTTTTAATTGAACATCTGTCTTTTGGCCAGCAAATTGGTTTGCCGCTTTCGTCGTTATTTGCGTTATCGAGAATTGCATCCTTACATTCTGTTTTAATTCCAGAATCATAATTTAATGCTAATAAAGAAAAAATTTGCTGTTCTAATGTTAAGTCTGCGCATTTGTCAGTTACTTTATTTTCTAAACATTGATATGCTTTGTCGATTGGATCTGTTGTTGGAGTTTCACCATTATTATCTTGAGCAAGAATAAATGAAAATGATAAAGTTAACAAAGCTATAAGTGCTAGAATTACAATCATCAACGCTCTTTTTTTCATATTATGTATAACTATTTCTTCTTTTTAAAATTATCTTTATTTGAATGGTTGCTTTCACTATATTGATTTCCTAAAGTTTTCTTTACAACATAATTAACAGGATTTTTATAACTAAGCTCTTCTTCTGTGGGAACTATGCCGAGGCCTTTGTAAAAATCTTTGTCAAAATTATAAGGAGGCACAACTTTGTTTCTATAACTCCAAGATAACTGGCTTTTTATGTAACCTTCTTTTAAAGGAACTTCGTTTTTTTGATTCCAATCGTACATTCGTTTTTCGAGTTCGTCTTTTTCCATTCCTATTGAGCGGAATAAATTTACCAAAACAAAGACGGCTCGCTTTCTTCCATCTCTGACTCCTTTAAGAATTTCCTGGATTGAAGGAGGGAAAAATTCGTCAGAGATTTTGTCAAGTTTTATTGGTTTGAAATCAGTTTGTTTTTGTTCATAATTTTTAGATTCTGGCTGTGTTTCTTTGCTCCAATCTAACGCTTGCAATAATAATTCTGATGCTTCTGCTTCTTCTGATTCCGGCATAAATGAATTTATATTTTCTTTTGTAATTTTTAATGGATTTGCATCTTGAACTTGGAATTCGGAAATTTTATCTTTGTCTAGGACAATGCTTGCCAACGCTGTTTTTTCGTGTAATGAGTAAGGCATTCTAAACAAATGACGAGGCGAGACGAGAATTATGTCGGGCATTACTTCTTTTGGAGCTTCGTAATCTTTGATATATTTATTTTTGGTTGTTAATTCAGTTACTTTCTTTATTAATTCTGTTTTTGTTTTTTCTATTATGTATCGGCTGATTATTCTTGGCCATTCGGGGAACATATCAGAAGTTTTAACATTGTTGATTTCTTTTGGAAAAGCTTTCCATGGAATTAAAATATGAAAGCCTTTTGAGCCACTAAACTTACATCCGATATTCTTTACTCCGTGGAATTTTAAAAAGTTAATTATTATTTCTGCAGATATTTTTGAATAGTCTATGTATTTTGAATCTATGTCTATTAATAGATCCCAGCCGATTCTTAATCCATTTTGCTGTTTTTCGTTCATTCCAGTTGAAAGTTGCAATGGGTCGCTCCAAAGTTCTTCTGAGCAATGAAATGAGGTCGCGCCTTTTTGCACCATTTGAAATAAGTCTGCAGGATATTGAATTGAATCCGGGCGTTTTCCAAAACTTTCCATCATATAACTCGGAACAACTTCGCGATTTCTTGAAAATTCATAAATTGCATTCTGGATATCTGGACGAGAATAATACAAGGAAGTAATACTCCGAATACGCTGCTCTTTTATTGAAGGTTCCATGAAGAAGAAGGGGGAGGGGAATTTATATAGATTGTTGGGGGAAAGATTAAATATATTAATATCTAATCATCAATAAATCAATGCACGAAGAATGGGCTGAAGTAGATATGAGCAATCAAATCGACAATAAATGGAATAAAGACAGCTGTCTTGCATTGAAAAAAGGAAATAAAGGGTTTGTTGTAAGAATAAGAAGCGAAGATAAGAAAGAATTGAAAACAAAATTTATTTGGAACAGTGATTCTGAAAACAATAAGAAGCATAATAGAAGGATAATTGTCATCATTTATTGCTTCATACTTTACAAACTTATTAAAATATCTGAAGAATATGGAAAGAAGATCAAAATATGCAACGACGTGGGGCCGCGATGGGCAGTGAATAAATATCTTAATTCAATATTCAGATACCATAATGAACCGCCAATAGGAAAAGAAATAAGATTAAGATTTAGAATGGAGGGGGATAAAGAATCGTCGGCCCATTCTCTTGCTAGAAAGACGATGAGGGGAAGGAAAAAAGAAAACTATCTTATCATAAAAGAAGACATTAAAGAGTTGGAAGATATATTAAGAAAAATAATTTAAAGTAAGTAAAGTGGGCCAAAGCCCCATAAGCCCCGTTAAGGCTCGTTCGTCCAAAACTATTAGAGCCGCGTAGAGGTTCTTTACTTAAAATATACAATGATTAAATCTATATAAAGTTTTGGTTTTTAAGGTGGATTAGAATATTTGTTGTTCTATGAAGTTTCCGGCTTCGTCGAGAATGAGAACTTTTTGGAAAGTTTTTCCGCTTGTAGAAATTCTTTTTTCACATTTGTTGTCTTTTAATCTTGAACAAAGTCTTCCATCTTTCAATTTTCCTTTTGAATCTAAATAAAAATATGTTGCTTCATCAAAGTTTGGTTCAGTAATATCTAATTCAAAATATCTGTATCTTCCTTCTGTCCATGTATTGAATGAATTTATTTTTGGAAGAGTTGTGGGAGAGATGGGGGTGGGGGCTGGTTTGTTGTTGGATTAGGAAAAGACTTTAAAATAGAGATTCTTAGGGGAAGTATGACAGACTTATCTGAGAAAGAAACTAGGGAACAGAAGATAGATCCTTATTTACATGACGCGGGATGGAAAGAAGATTATATTAGACGAGAAGTTAATTCTGTAAAATCAAAATTCAATATTAAGGAATATGTTCCTTCAAAAGGAAAAGGAGATGACTCTGGACGATTTATCGACTATCTTTTACTAGATGAACATAAGAAACCTCTTGCTATTATTGAGGCTAAGAAATTTTCTGTTGATCCGGAAAAAGGAAGTATACAATCTACAACTTATCAAAAAGATATTGAATCTCAAATAAAATTATCAATTCCCATTTTCTTAACTAATGGAAGAAAATGGTATCTTAAAGAAAAAGGTTATCCTATGAGGGAAATTTCTGGACCATTTTCTCAAAAAGATTTACACCGAAGAACTAATCTTTTAATTGAAAAACAAAAACTCTCCAATATAGGAATCAATCCTAAAATCCTTGATCGTTCTAAAAATGTAGAAATTGTCAAGCAAGTATTAAATCATCTAGAAAAAGGACATCGAAAAGCTTTGATAAATATGGCGACGGGAACTGGGAAAACAAGAGTTGCTATGGCCATTATAGACGCTTTAATTAGAGCAAGATATATTCAAAATATTCTTTTTGTCGTTGATAGAATTTCTTTAGGAAAACAAGCATTAAATGCCTTTGATTATTTGAGAGGAGAACCAAAAACATTACTTAATGAAGAAGGAGATTTTGATATGGATAAACGAATTTATGTTTCTACTGTTCAAACATTGATGGCAAAAGATAAAGAAAGTGGACATAAATTTCAAAAGTTTAGTGCAGGATTCTTTGATTTAATTATATTCGATGAGGCACATAGATCTTATTACGATAAACAAAACTTAGTTTCTCAATACTTTGATGCGATAAAAATTGGTTTAACAGCTACTCCTTCAAAAAGTGAAGCAAGAGATACTTTTGACATGTTTGATTGTCCCCGAGGAGAACCAACAGTTAGATATGATTATGATGAAGCAGTGAGAGATGGAATCTTAGTCCCTTATGATGCTAAAATAATTTCTACAAGGGTATTAGAATTGGGAATTAAGGGTATGGAATTAAATAATGAATTGAAAACGGAGTTAATTAGACAGGAAGAGGATCCAGAACATTTTGAAGTTCCGGGTAAGCGTTTTGCAAAATATTTTACTGATAAGAAAACAAATGAATTGATAGTTGAAGAATTTATGAATCTTTGTTATAAGACAGAAAATGATAAGCCTTGTAAAACTATATTCTTTTGTACAAGTATAAAACATGCATATGAATTGAAGAAAGTCTTTGATAGACTCTTTCCAAATTTGAGTGAAGAGGTCGTTGTTATAGAATCAAGTTCAAGAAGGTATATGGATGAAGTCAATAGATTTAAGAAAGATTCTACGCCTAGAATTGCTCTTTCCGTCGGAGTTTTAGATACTGGAATTGACATTCCAGAAATTATGAATCTTGTATTTGTTACACCTGTTTTTTCTCATACTAGATTTTGGCAGATGCTTGGAAGAGGAACAAGAAACTTTTCAACATGTCAAAATAAGTCATGGCTCCCATTAAGGGGAGGCGTTCATGTTAAAGAAGACTTTAGAATTCTAGACTTTAAATTTAGTGACTTTTCAAATATAAAAGAACATCAACTAGAAACTACTGATAAATCTAGGATAACGGAAGATGTTAAAATTGGAATCTTCAAGAAAGAAGTTGAGTTATTGAATAAGAAATTAAATGATGAAGAGAAAGGAATAATTGAAAATAGAATTATTGAAGATGTGAAAAAGATTAATCAAAAGTCCTTCATAGTTAAACCTGAAGTTGAAATGATTAAAAGGGTTGTTTCAAAAAAGTTTGATTTGAAAGAATATGTGGAAGATTTGAAGAAAAAAATTGCTCCTTTGATGAAATTTACTGATTTTGGCGATGGGAGAGTTCAAACATTCATTACTCATTGTGTTGATTTGTTTAAATTTGTGAAAGAAAATGATAAAGAATCTATAAATGAAGAACAAGATTTCTTGCTTGAAAGAATAGAAAATGTCTGGAGTTCTAATTTGCTAATAGTTAGACAAAAACAAGAAGCTATAATGAAAGTTATGCAAGAAAAATTTTGGCAAGAATTAACTTTTGCCGATGTTGATTTTTTAATTAGAGAAATTTCCCCCTTAATGAAATACTACGAGCCTGAAAGAAAAAAGATTATTAGAATAGATGCTCCAGATATAACTCGGAGTATTGAAAGATTTTCAATGCCAGATAAAAAAGATCCAATTCTTGAAGAAATTAAAAATAATGAACTCATGCAAAAAATGGCAAAACAGGGAGTTACTTGGAAAGAACTTTTAGAAATTGAGAAACAACTTAAAGAAAAAAATTCATCTTGGACAATTGATACTATTCAAAATATAAGGAAGATTGATTTTGTTTTATTTTTGAGACAAATTCTTGAACTCAAGGATTTACCAGATCCACAAGAAATGATAGTAAATGAATTTGAGAAACTTATTGTGGAGAATAATAAAGAATACAATACTGAACAAATTCGATTCTTAAGGTTACTTGAAAAATTCTTTGCATATAATAAACACCTCACACAAAAAGATATTACTGTTCATCCTCTTGCAGATGAAAATCCCCTCGATAAATTTAGTTCGCAGCAACTTAAAGACATTGTTAAGGAAGTTGAGAAGATACGGATAAAATAAGGTTTACTATTAGTTAACCAGAAAAGTATATAAAGTCTAAGCTTTTGATTCTAAGATGAAAGATAATAATCCCTCGAGAAATGATGAAAATAAGGTCGTAATGACAAAATTACCTCGAGATGAATTTGCAAATTTTAAGAAATTATGTGATTCTGAGAATAAAACAATAAATAAGAAAATTCGTGAATTAATCAATCAAGAAGTCAATCGAGAATTCGGTTTTCCAATCAATGGAACTAAAAAGAAGTTTTATATCCCTGCTGAAAATAAATTGATCGAAATGGTGGAGGTTGAAGATTAAGATGGATCTTGGAGCATTTTTTATTTTTCTTATAATCTTTGGGATTATCGGATTTATTACTGAAAAAATCTGGGGATTGAATCCATATAAAATTTATTCAGATATTGGGGTCTTAGTTTTAGCAACGGGAATAATTTTTGTTATGCTCCCAACAGTCTTTAATCCAGAAGATATTAATGGAAATATAGACAGAATTGTTTTATGGTTTACTAATGTCCTACCTGGTGCTGTTGTCGGAGATGTTGCTGGTTCTTTTGTTGCTGAATTGACTGGGGGAAGAAGATGAAAGAAGAACTCAAAGAAATAAATAAAACCTTAAAAAAGATTGAGGGAAAAATAGAAGATAAATCTTCTCGTTTATTTGATTTTAGTAAATTATTTGATTTTGAAAAGATACAAGAAGAATCAAGGAAAAAAAGGGAAGAAGAAAGAAATAGTGAAATTTTAAGAATTCAAAAAATACAAACACAATCTATAAAAACACAAGAAGGATTTACTAAAATAATTGCTTTAACTGCATGCATACTCGCTTTAGTGGCCGTTTATGATTTTATAGAAAACTCCTCTAAGGACAAAACTTATTTTTGGGTAGTGTCTTTAATATTTTTTATAACAATTGTTGGTGCATCTATTCCTTTAATCAAGTTTATATTTAAACACGCATTCGAAAAAGAAAAATGAAAACTAAACAATTACCTGAAGGATGGAAAGAAGTTGAACTTGGTAAGATAATAAAACTCCGTGGAGGTTATGCTTTTAAGAGTGAAAAATTTGTAAATGATGGAACTCCAATAATACGAATTTCTAATTTTAATAATAATGATGTGGATTTAACCGATGTTGTATATTATCCGAAAAGTGAATCAGAAAAGTATAAAGAATTTTTCTTAAAAGAAAATGATGTATTGATTGCTATGTCTGGAGCAACAACGGGAAAAATAGGAGTTATTATCAAAAAGAATCTTCCATGTTTATTAAACCAGCGTGTGGGAAAATTTGAAGTAATCGATAAAAATCTATATTGGAAGTATCTTTTATACTATGTTAAATCTAGAAATTTTCAAAAAACGGTTTATGATATTGCTTCCGGTTGTGCACAACCAAATATTTCAAGTAAACAGATAGAATCTATAGCTATTCCTCTCCCTCCCCTCCCCACCCAAAAACGTATCGTTTCCATTCTTGAAAAAGCTGAAGCCTTAAAACAAAAACGTGATGAAGCCGATCTATTAACGAAAGAATATTTACAAAGTGTTTTTTACGAGATGTTTTTGAATAAAAATTTTTCTTTAGAAAAATTAAAAAAATTAACAATAAAAATAGAAAATAAAAATCCTATCAACGAATTTCCTGAAGACTATTTCAATTATATAGATATTTCTTCCGTCAATAATGATACGAAAAGAATTGTCTCAACAAGTAAGTTATTGGGTAAAGAAGCTCCTAGTAGGGCAAGGCAGCAAGTTAAAACAAAAGATATTATATTATCCACTGTTCGACCAAATTTAAATGCAGTGGCATTAATTCCCAGAGAGCTAAATAATCAAATATGTTCAACTGGCTTTTGTGTTTTACGATTAGACAAAGATAGAGTTACTGCTGAATATGTTTTTATGAACTTAACAGGGAATAAATTTATTGGATCTATGACTAAAATTGCAAAAGGATCTTCTTATCCGGGTATCTCAAATAGTGACATTTTAGACTTTCAAATTCCTCTCCCACCACTTCCTCTCCAACAAAAATTCGCAAACATCGTCGAACATGTCGAAGGATTAAAGGAAAAACAAAAAAAATCTAAGGACGAATTAAATTTATTGTTTGATGCTTTGATGCAGAAGGCGTTTAATGGGGAGTTAGTGAAATGAATAAGAAAAGTGAAGAAAAAGATTACGCTACGTTAGAAGATATAAATTTCTTAGAAAAAATAATTAAAAATATTGAAAATAAAAATTTATCTAGCAACAATCTTAATTTAGGAATATTTTATGGATTGTTTTTCGGAATTCTTGGAAATTTATTTATAACCTTACTATTTGATTACAAATTAAAGAATATACCTGAAAATTCAAAATTCTGGATATTAATTATTTTAATGATAATAATTTTATTTTTTATCTATATCATTAAAAGAGAAGATAAGGGTTTTAAGGTTAAGCAAAATATGATTGAGAATCAGCTACATAATCTTAATTTAGCAAGAGATAAAATTAAAAACTGGACAAAGATAAATAAGTGGGATTTAATTGATACTCGTAATATAGTAGAAAAATCTTTAGATGAAAGAGGTATAAATTAAAATGCTAGACACTAATTTAAAATCAAAAATAAATAAACTTTGGGATAAGTTTTGGAGTGGGGGACTATCTAATCCGATTACTGCAATTGAGCAGATGTCATATTTAATCTTTATGAAGAAACTTGAAGATGAAGATGAGAAAAGAATTCGTGAAGCTGATTTTGCCGACGAGAAATATAAATCTATTTTCAAAGGACATGAAGATTGTAAATGGAGTAAATGGACAACGCTTCCGGCTGAAAGTATTTTAGATCATGTGAGAGACAAAGTATTTCCATTCATGAGGAATATTGGAGATGGAGACTCTTTGTATAAAGAATACATGAAGGGAGCTAATTTTGGAATTCCAACTTCGTCTTTACTAATAGAAGCTGTGAATATAATAAATGATATGCATATCAAGGAACAAAACCAAGATACTCAAGGAGATATTTATGAATATTTACTTTCTGAATTAACAACTGCCGGTAAGAATGGACAATTCAGAACTCCAAGACATATAATTAATATGATGGTGAATTTAGCAGATCCTGAAATTGGCGATAAGGTTTTAGACCCTGCATGTGGAACTGCGGGTTTTTTGGTTAACTCTTATCAACATATTCTACAATCAAATAAAAAAGAAGGAATAAGCACATTAACACCGACAAAGAAGAAGTTATTGGATGAAGATTCAATTTTTGGTTATGATTTTGATGAAACTATGAAAAGAATATCTATAATGAATTTAATGATGCATGGTATAAAAAAACCAAACATTTTCTGGGTAAATACTTTATCTGATGCAGAGCCCCGAATCTCAGATAATACCTACGATGTTATTTTGGCTAATCCACCATTCAAAGGAAGTTTAAATGAAGCTGAGATAAGTGAAAGATTTAGAATTAAAACGACAAAGACAGAAATTTTGTTTTTAGAATTAATGTATCATGCTTTAACGCCATCGGGAAGATGTGCAGTTATTGTTCCCGAGGGAGTTTTGTTTGGAAACTCAAATGCTCATAAAAGAGTTAGAGAAATTTTACTAACTGATTGTAGACTTGATGTAGTTATTTCTATGCCTTCCGGAGTTTTCAAACCATATGCAGGAGTATCAACAGCAGTATTATTCTTCACAAAGGGAGAACCGACGCAAAAAGTGTGGTTCTATAAAATGGAAGCTGATGGTTATAGTTTAGATGATAAAAGAACTTTTATTGATGGGAAAGGAGATATTCCAGACATATTGGAAAGATTTACGAAAAGAGAAAAAGAGAATCCAATAGATAGAAGAAAGAAATATTTCTTTGTTCAAATAAATGAAATTAAAGAAAAAGATTGGGATTTGAGTATTTCAAAATATAGGGAAATAGAATATGAAGAAGTGAAATATGAAAAGCCAGAAGTTATTAAGAAAAAAATATTACAACTTGAAGAAGATATTATCAAAGGATTGAAGGAATTGAAGATTTAATTCTTCCCAATAATTTTATAGTATAATCTTATCGTCGATTTCTACAATGTATCTTTCTTCTGAAGAAACAGCCGCCACATTCTGCAAAATCAAAACCAATAAAATTAATCCAAACACAACTCTTTTTTGCATAATATGATAAATACCTTTTATATTTAAACATTCCTCTTCCAACGACGATGTTTTTTGTTATTATTGCAGTAAGATGAAAAATAGAAACCCTGCTTTCCATCAAATCGTCCTGACCATCTGCGGACTTGGCAATCGTGCTGTATTTTCCTGAATAATTATCGGGGTTTTTTTTATAATCTTATTTCTTATTGAGATTTGATAAAACAAACGGACTTCAATGACATCCTCTTAATCAATATCTTTCAACACAACAAAAAAAGCTTTTTCTTTTTTAATTAAATTAATTAATTCTTCATCCAACTCTTTCTTTCTTGCCTTGCTTCCAAAACGAGAATAATTAATCATTGAAAACTCATTCCATAAACCTTTTTCTTTCAGCATAGTGATCATTTGAGTTTTATCTTCGGGGTAAATTATTTTTTCATATTCTTTAATTGAACATCTTTTATTATTGCCGAATAAAGTCTCTGTATTCTTCTTCTTTGCGAGTTCAATAATCTTTTTCTTTAGTTCTATTTCTTTTTCTTCTATTTCCCTTTTCTGGTTTTCGAGTCTTTCAAATTCATCAACTAATCCTTCGTCATTTGCCATATTATTTATAATAGATTATTTAGTCTTTTTTATAATTCTCTTCCTGTATTTCAAACTTTATAACATTTCCCCTTCACAGAAATATATTTCATATCATCAATATATTGATGCTCTCACTACACCTCCAACTCCCCCCCCCGAAAATATTAAATACTCTGGACGTTTGTTTTAATCATGGAAAGAATTGTTATTGACAATAAAGTTTTGACGGGAAAGCCGATAATAAAAGGAACGAGAATATCTGTGGAATTTATATTAGAGATGCTCTCTTCAGGAATGAGTGTCGGCGAAATATTAAAAGAATATCCTAATCTGAAAAAAGAAGATATCCTTGCAGCTATTGAATACGCCTCACGTATTTTAAAAAAAGAGGAATTCTACAACCTCTAGTAAAATGAAATTTCTTACTGATGAAAATATAGCTGTTTCTGTGGTTGAGTTCTTGAGAAAAAGAGGATTTAATGTGAAAGACATAAAAGAAGAACTCATGCACGGCATTCCTGATAAAGATATTTTCGGCATTGCGCAAAAAGAGAAAAGAATTATAATAACTCATGATAAAGATTTTGCTGAGATTATTAAGAACTATAAAAAAGATTTTGAAGGAATTATCTTAGTGAGATGCAAAATACAAAATCCAGAGAATATTTCAACTGCGCTGGACAAGCTATTCAATATGAAAGTTATATCAAAAATAAAGAATAGTTTAATTATCTTAAATGAAGAGCAGTTCGCTATTGTAAATGATTAATGTCAATCGCCTCACCAAAAAATATTAAATACCCTTTTCCCTCAAATCGTCCTGACCATCTGCGGACTTGGCAATCGTGCTGTGTTTCTTGAAGCTTATCCTGAAAAAAGAGTTATTTAACTTCTTTAACTAAAAGTTTATAAACTTCGTGCCCTTTTATTTTAAGTACCAACAGCTAGGGAATTCGTCCGTAAATTCGGAGGGGTAAACTAGGATTGCAGTGCTCTTTGTAGTACTCCTTGGTACATTATTTTTTTATCCACTTTTCAATTTCCTCAAGACTTATCTTAACATAAATATCTTTCATCTTATCTTTAGTATCTATTCTCATCATGTAAGCATATTTGTGAGCGTTCGATTCTGGATGAAGTCTATCAAAATAAATTTTATATAAATTTAAACCAAGCTTATTATGAAGAAAAAAAATTAAATTTTCCTTTATCTCTTTTTCCCAGCCCATAAAATCTCTGCATAGGACTAAAGAAATTTCTTCTTTAATATTCAATGATTTAAACAAATAATAAATAATTACGCAGTAAAGCCTTATCTTTAAATTTGTTTTGCCTTTCTTGGATTTTTTATACCTGTACATACCTTGTCCATATCGTGAGCTTAAAACTTTAACAAGATTTTCATCAAATTTAAATCCTTTAATTAATCCATCCTTATTCGCAACACAAATAGAATAATTTTTGTTAAGCAAATCCTCCCCTGAAACGTCAATTTCTAACTCCATTTCAAAAACAAACATATCAATATTATATATAACTTACTACTTTTTTATTGTTCAACACAACAAACCTTCTTAATTTTAATATACATTTGAAATGATAATAATCTTTAAATATATAACGCCCTTTTGTCATTCATGAAAAAGATTTTTCTCGTCATGATTCTTTTTGGAATTCTTATTGTTGGATTTATATCGCCTGTAATCGCGAAGCCCGAAGTGCAGGAATGGTGTTTCACTTATTATAATGGATACTCTATATGCGGCGAGAGAAAAATAAACATAAATGAAGTCACAGACGGAAGCGGACAAATACATTATAATTACAAAGACCTGACTAAAATTAAATTTTATGATCCTAGCGGAGAGCAATGCGGAAGAGAACAGTATACAGTTCAGCATAATTATTTAGTTGACAGCGATTTGAGTTTTGTTACGAGAATCCATAGATATTACACTTCACAATACATTGATTTTGAAAATTGCACTTTTAATTTTGAGAAATTAATAAGAAAATATAATAGCGACGGATTGCAATTCTGTAAAGGCGTTGCTTGTTAATGTCTTTCTTTCACCACAGAATTTGTCGAATTAATCCAAAATAAAAAATAAATTCTCTACTTCTAGTCTTAATAGATTATCAATATTCTGTTTAATTTCTAATATTAATCCATATTTGAACCGCGT
>Ga0209542_10009325_pt1 | contig 18035 bp, 18 predicted proteins | sample RifCSPhighO2_01_FD_184028 | JGI IMG/M metagenome (GOLD analysis project Ga0209542, IMG submission 184028) | Soil microbial communities from Rifle, Colorado - Rifle CSP2_plank highO2_0.1 (SPAdes) (version 2) | ecosystem: Environmental > Terrestrial > Deep subsurface > Rock core/Sediment ...
TCTTTTTCAAAAAAGTCTAGTATCTCATCATCCTTAAGAGTCAAGGTATTCTTTTTTATTTCTATCTTTTTCATAGAGCTCTTAAGAGCTCTAGATTTATAAATGTTCCTATTCTCCAAAATATTTGCAGAATTAGTATTTTCTTAACTTAATGACATTGACTTTTAAGTCGTGGTGGTGCATCAATTTTTTGATATCTATTCAAAAGATGGGTACATTGGCAAAACATCGGGGATAAGGAAAGTTTTGCGAAGCAAAAATTTGGGTGGAAGAAACTGCAAGTTTCTGGAATCTCTAAATCCTTGTTATGTCTGTCTCGAAGAGACCAAGGGTTAGTGCAACGGTCGGCAAAGCCGAAACCCGCAGAGTTTTTATATTTGAGAATATATTAAATTTCGAAAGAAGTGAGTGTAAAATTAAGAAAAAGTCCCGTTACTTTACAATAAATTTCAAGATTTTTTCATGAACTTTAACCCTATCTTTTAATGGATAAATTCCGGGAGTTTCCACGCAAAAATTAGGAATGCTTAGTTTTGTTAGATGGTCCTCAAAACTTGTTGAGGGTTCATTTGGTTCTATAATTCCATTAATAACCCTATCATCATGCACTTTTTTTCTCTTATAAAACTTCATGTCTTTTGAAACTAAGGAAACCAACTTTTCTGCTTTTTGTCTATATTCTACCCCTTCTAAATACAAAAAGAACATCTTTTCATCAGGATCTTCGTGTAGATTCAATACAAAAGTTGGTTGATACTTTTCAACTAATTGTTTCAAAAGTTTGGTTTCTTTTTGAGGGGCATTAGAAAAAAAGTCTCTATTAATATCAACTCCATTGATATTTTTATCAATGTGCAAACAAAAACCAAATGGGACAATACACGGAACTATGATTATTCTTTTATCTCTAATTTTTGGTTTGCTTTTTAAAAAATTGTAAAGTGCATAAATTGGTGCAGGTTCATTACCATGACAACCTGCTGTAATCATAATAGTCTCTTTTATTTTGGGATTGATTACATATGAAAGGACTGGAAGCTTCCGTTCTGCATAATCAATATTAAAATGAACTTTACAATTCTTGTTCAATAAAGACTTTATCCTTTCTAGGATTTCAAATCTTTCAGGGATTAACTTATGATAGGGTGAATATTCTGCCATAAATTAATTAAAAATCTTGACATATATAAATATTCTTAAAGGGGCTTTTCGTTTTTCTCAAATATAAAAATTAGACATAACATCGCGATTAAGCGACCTGAAAGGCTCGAGGTGAAGAAATTTTTCCCTCGTGAAACAGAGCTGGAAAAATTGCGGAACGCTCGAGTGTTTTTGCGTAGCAAAAATATGGGTGGAGAAACCTGCAAGGTTTTGGAACCGCTTAATCTGCTGTTCATTTCTCCCGAAAACTTGCAGGGATTACATTTTAGTGCAACAATGCCGAAGGCAAAAATGTAAAGTTAAATCGGACTTTGGGATGGTGGGAACACCATCGAGTTTTAATGTATTTGAGGATTCGCCGTCTTTTTGCTTCTTTTTTCTAAAAAGAAGATGGAGCACTTTTTCAAAGGGAATTGTTTATAAATTAGTTATCTTTTCTATAATTATGAAACCAAGACATTTAGGAATTTCAATTGTGATTGTTAGTATAGTCATAATTGGTATGCTCTTTTATTTTAATTCTATATTAAATCAACAGAATTTAGAAAGCTGTTCTGAAATTTGTGGAACACAGGAAGGAACTTCTTGTTCTATTGAGTCGTGTCCATTTAATATTGAACATAACAACAGCGAGGGTTTTATTTTTGTTATTGGGTTATTGGTTGCTTTTTTAGGGGGAATTGGGTTTTATCTTACTTTAACAAAAGCTGAGAAATTAATTGAACAGAAAGAATATGATTTAACCAAACTAAATAATGAAGAAAAGGAGATTTTTCTGTTTATTAAGGAAAATAAAGATAAAGGGGTTTATCAAAGCAATATTGTTGAAAAATTTAATATACCAAAATCAAAAGTTTCAAGAATTTTAGATAAATTAGAAAGGTTAGAAATTGTTGAAAGAAAAAGAAGAGGGATGACTAACATTATTTTGTTGAAATAGGACTAGTTTCAGGCAGTAGAACTAGTTTCACGTTATATTTATAAGCTGTATTTTTAACATATTTTTATTATGAGTAAAGAAATTAAGATAAAAAAGAGAACATTGTTTATTTCATTAGCTGTAATAGTCTTGGTGGGGCTGATTGTTTTTAGTTATTCCAGAACTTCTGTTTATACAACAAATCAGGATGCAGATGTGAAAGAATTGGAAGCTAAATTTGCAGTTTTAAGCAAGGCAAATACAAATTCATGTGGTGGAACTTTTAATTATGTTACTTCAAAATCTCCAGACCAAAGAATTCAAGGTTCGTGTTGTGGGCCAATGAATTTTCATAGATATACTGAACAAATAGAAGCATTAAAGAAATATTCAAAATATGAAAAAATTCCGTCTGACCCTTATGATGTGTCTGTGTCATCTGCTCAGGAATTATTGAGTTATCAAAAAGAAATTGTTTTATCAAATGAACAACAAGTCATTTATGATGAAGCAACAGGATTATCTCATGAAGGCGGACCTTGTTGCTGTAAATGTTGGCATTGGTATGCTTATGAAGGTTTGGCTAAGTATCTAATAGTTGAGGAAAACTTTACTTCTGAACAAATAGCGGAAGTTTGGGACATCTCTGATGCTTGCGGAGGAAGTGGGCACGTTGAAGGTGGAGGACATGGTCATACTTAGGAAAATGAAAGGAGGTATAAAATGAGTGAAGCAACCTTAACAATAAGAAAAGACGCATTATGGAAATATAGCACTTTTTTGCTTTTAGCCATATTAGTAGTTGGGGCATTTTTTGTTTTTACTGGAAACAATGGAACAACAGGGCAAGCTGCACAACAGCCGACACAATTACCTTCACAACCCTCACAGGTTGAGGCGAGTGCAGATGATGATGCATTTTTAGGAGATGAAAATGCACCTGTGGAGATAATTGAGTTTAGTGATTATCAGTGTCCATTCTGTAGGAAATTCTGGACAGAAACTTTACCATTAATAAAATCTGAATATATTGATACAGGAAAAGTTAAATTTGTCTATAGGGATTTCCCATTGACAAGTATTCATCCGGCTGCACAACCAGCGGCTGAGGCTGCCGAGTGTGTAAGAGAGAAAGGCGGAGATGAAGCATACTTTAAAATGCATGATAAAATCTTTCAAGAAGGAAATATACTTGATGGTGGAGACCCGATAAAAGGACCTGTGCAAGGAACAGCTCAATTTGGAACAACAGAACTAAAGCAGTGGGCTAAAGATATTGGTTATGATATAAGTAGCTGTCTTGATTCTGGAAAATTCAAAAGCGAGGTTCAGAAAGATTTAGCTGATGCAACTTCCGCAGGCGGACAAGGAACGCCTTACTTCATAATTAATGGAAAACCATTAAGTGGAGCACAGCCATTTAGTGCATTTAAGCAAATCATTGATGCAGAATTGACTTAATTTATTTTTTTCTTTTTTATTTATTTTTATTCTTAGAAAAGTGCCCCAATAAAAACAAGAAAAATATTTGGGTGTAACGAAGTGAAACCTTTTATCGTCTGTTAGATGAAGTGCGAAGCATTTCATAGCCGTTTTTTTAGTCTGATAAAAGAAGTATTTTTCTGTTTTTACTTTCTGCGAAGCAGACTATTTGTCCGAAGGACGACGGCGAATCCTCCTCTTTAGGGGCGGGTGGTCGGGGGTCTCAAAGTCCGATTTAATTGAAATGAACATAATGGTATCATGAGTTTATTCATGATAACATACCCAAAGAAGGTATTATCATAAAATATAAATAGAACATTATCTATTCTAAAAAATGGATATTAATAATAAAAAAGAGTTTCTTGATAGGCTAAAACAGGAAATAGAAATAAGAAATCTCTCAAAAAAGACACTAAAATCTTACCTATCTGCTCTAAATCAATTCCTAAATAATCTAAAAAGTAATGAACTAAACCAACAAATAGTAAAGGATTATATTCAAGAAAAAATAAGCAAAAAAGACCCCTCATCAATCAGCCATGATATATTTGCAATCCAATTCTTTTTTGACAAGGTATTAAATCAGAAGATATATCTACCAAGACCTAAGAGAAATAAAACTATTCCAAAAATTCTGACAAAAGAAGAAGTAAAAGCAATGATATCTGCAACAAACAACATAAAGCACAAATTAATTCTTAAAATGCTATATGGATGCGGGTTAAGAGTTTCAGAAATAGTTAACTTAAAAAAAGAAGATATCAATTTTGAAGAAGATTTAATACATATCAGACTTGCAAAAGGAAAAAAAGACAGATTTGTCAAAATTCCTGAAAGCTTAAAAGAAAACCTTCAAAATTATTATAATTTAAATAAAGATGACTTTTTATTTCCTTCTAATAGGGGCGGTAAATTAACAACGGCAACAATTCAGGCAATTGTAGAAAGTTCAGCAAAAAAAGCAAACATAAAAAAGGAAGTTTATCCCCATCTTTTAAGGCATTCATTCGCAACACATTTATTAGAACAAGGAACGGATTTAAGAATAATTCAAAAATTACTTGGACACTCTGATATTAAAACAACTCAAATTTATACTCAAATATCTCAGGCATCAATAAAAAATATTAAAAGCCCTCTTGATAATTTGTAATATGGCAAAGAGATTCGAATTCCTTGAACATACCGGAGATGTTAAATTTAGAGCTTATGGCCGGAGCCTTAATGAGTTGTTTGGGAATTGTGCTCTTGCTGTTTCTTCTGTTCTTTCGCGAGGAACTAAGATAAAAAATGTGAAAAGTAAAAAAATATCCTTTTCTGGAAAAGACTATGAATCTTTACTTTACCAATTTATCGAGGAATTGATTTATTTGTTTGATGCTGAAGGATTTGTTGTTTCTAAAGCAGATGTTTTGGTAGATAAATTTAAGATTGAAGCTGTTATTTATGGAGATAAATGTTCTAATTATTCAGATTTAGATGCAATAAAGTCTCCGACTTATGCTGAAATGTATGTTAGACAAAAAGGCAATATGTGGGAGTGCCAGGTTGTCTTGGATGTTTAGATATTTAAACTAATGAATAAAATGCCCGATAAACATAAAGTATTTATAAGAGAGAACCTCTTCTAATAAATGAGATTTGATGAAAATCTTGTGGCAATTCATTCTTATCTTTGTGCTGATGGATATTTTATAAGAAATAAATCACCCCTTCAGCAAAAAAGTTATAGGATAGGACTTAGAAATCAAAAAATTGATGCACCACCACGCCTTAAAAGTCATGGTTTGATTGGTGCTCGATTCATCAAAAACATACTTGTTTTTGAATGTCATCGCAATGTCGGTGCATTGCGAGATTTGGATGTCAAGAAAAATTATGTTTTCTGGATGATCGACATGCTATGCATGATCGACACAAGAAATTTCTTCTTGAAGAGAAATTTCTGCACAGAAGTTTGTCATGTCAAAGTGTGTCTGAAGAACACTTTGAACACAAGCAAATTGCTGATTGTTGCAATTTGCTGTGCAACAAATTCCTTTATGGTGGAATTTGTTTGCATCCAAAAGTCCTCACGACGTTACAAAAAAGGACTTTTTGATTGTGAACAAACTTCTTGTGCTCGAAGTGTTCCGCACACTAAAGTGTGCGGTTTCCAAACACTTCGACATGAAGAAAACTTACAAAAATTTTCTGCTTTTCTCAAAGAATTATTTGAGATTAATTTTATTAAAATTCATGAAAGCAGAAATGGTCTTGGAGCAAAATATTTTGAATTGAGTATAAATAGGGCAGAAGAGGTTAAAAAGCTCATCAATAATCATCTAATTAGTAAAGAACAATTAATTAAAATGAAGTCTATTAAAATTTAAAATGAAAGAAAAAATGAATAAGATAGGAGATTATATTTATGAACTACCTAAACAAAAAGGAATGAATGTTTCTGGAAGGGTTTTTGCTTCTGAAATCATTTTTAAAAACGTAGAAGAGCAGTGTATTATTCAATTAGCGAATATTGCAAAATTGCCTGGAATTGTAGGACATTCTCTTGCCATGATGGATGTGCATGTTGGTTACGGCGCCCCTGTTGGAGGAGTTGCTGCATTTGATTCGAAGAGAGGGATTGTAAGCCCAGGAGTTATTGGTTTTGATATTAATTGCGGGATTAGGCTATTGATATCAAATATAGATAAAAAAGAATTGCTAAAAAAAAGAAAAGAACTCTTGAAAGAAATATACCAAAATGTTCCTAGTGGCGTTGGCGCTAAAAGTGAATTTAGACTTAATAATAAAGAAATAAATTCTGTTCTAGAGAAGGGTGTTGAATGGGCAATTGAAAAAGGATATGGAACTCTGAAAGATAAAGAATTATGTGAAGACGAAGGAATGATAGAAGGGGCTGACGCAAATAAAGTTTCAGCTAAAGCGCGCGGACGAGGAATGAATCAGCTTGGGAGTCTTGGGGCAGGAAATCATTTTCTTGAACTGCAAGAAGTAGAAACAATTTATGATAAAAAGGCAGCTGGGGCCATGGGGATAGAAAGAGTTGGGCAAATTAGTGTAATGATCCACTCTGGAAGTAGAGGTTTAGGACATCAAGTAGCTTCGGATTATATGCAAAAAATGGAAAAAGAATACGGATGGAAACATTTGCCAGATAGACAACTTGCATATGCTCCAATTAATTCTCCCCTTGGAAAAGATTATCTTTCTGCTATGGCTTGCGCAGCTAACTTTGGATTTACAAACAGACATTTAATAATGCATCAGGTGAGGGAAAGTTTTAAGAAATTTTATCCAAAGTCGGAACTGAAATTAGTTTATGACTTAGCCCATAATATTGCCAAATTTGAAAAACATAAAATTGATGGTAAAATGCAAGAAGTTTGTGTGCATCGCAAAGGTGCTACACGCTCATTTGGACCTGGAAGAGGAGAAATTCCATTAAAATACCGTAAAACTGGTTGTCCTATATTTATTCCTGGAAGCATGGGGACTTATTCTTATGTTTTAGTTGGAACAAAAAAAGCTGAACAGTTGACTTTTGGCTCAACTGCACATGGAGCTGGGCGCCTTATGTCTCGTAGTGAAGCGTCTAGGAGAATAACTCCTGAAGCTCTTGGAAAAGAACTTTCTGATAAAGATATTATTTTAGAATCTGGTAGTTTGAAGGGCGCTGTTGATGAGGCTCCCGAAGCTTACAAAGATGTTAATGAGGTTGTTAGAGTAAGTGATTCTCTTGGAATTGGAAAACTTGTTGCAAGACTTAAACCGCTAGGCGTTGTGAAGGGATGATGTTGGAAAAACACTCATTGTTTTTTTTTGACATCTAAAATTTTAAACAAACCCCACACCTAGTGCAAGGTAAACTCAAAAACTTTTTGATAATATTTATAAAGCTTCGACGGTATGAAATGACTATGAAGGGTGCTGTATTAAGTTTATTTTTTGTAATTTGTTTTGTAGTTATTTTATCTCTTGGAGTTAGTGCGCAGACAACTTGCTCGTCAAGTCAAGTGATTATGCGTCTTTCAGGCTCAACTAATGCCCATGGGGAGGTATGGAATGGAGGTGGAGGATATACTACTGAGATTTGTTATGATACTATTTTTGGATCCTCATATAGTGGACAGAACCCTCATGCTTGCGCCTCTAGCAATAAAGTTGTTAGATTGAGTACTCTTACCAATGCTCATGCAGAGATACCTGGAAATAATAATTATGGAACTGAGGTATGTTATGGAGATTTAAGTTGCACGAGTGTTGCAGGAAATGCTCCTTGTCCTTCTGGGAAGACAGAAATTGTTTCTCTTTCTAGTTCTACTAATGCTCATCTTGGAGTTGCTGGGAGTTATAACGGTGCTGGAAATTATAAAATATGTTGTTCTAGGGGCATAATCCCTTCCTTACCTTCGCCTCAAATATTTAATGCAACATGGAATCGGTTTGATGGTTCTCGAATTGCCTCTGACGCCTTTGTTTGCCCAAATAGTTCTGCAATTATGAGTGTGCAGACAAAAGATATATTTGATGGCTCTAGTATTCAATTCCAATTGTATGATAAGGATCCATTCCCTAATCCAGATGATCTAATAGGAAGTGCCCTTACCACTATTGTCCGCAATGGTAGGGCAAATTTCACTCTTAACTTGAGTAATCCTGTTTTATTAGACCAATTAAGGACTGAGTTGGGTAGGACACTCGAAGAAAAGGAATTAGAATTATATTTCAAGTCAGATTCTTCTTCAATCTCAAATGTATCTTATGTTGTGAGATATGATGGGAATGTAAGTTCATGCACTTATTCAAAACCAGCTGCTAAAATATATGCCCCTGTTCATAGAGGAGTTTATTTTGCTAATACAAATATTAATTTTGTATCTGGATGTAGTAGCCAAATTGGACCATCAAAATCTGATTGGATAGTTACTCAGAATGGGAATGAATTTACAGAAACAGGCGCTCAATTTGAACATGATTTTGCTAATGCTGGACAGGTAAATGTTAAACTGAAATGTACGGACCCAAGGGGAAGTTCTATTTCTACAGAATCTCAGATGCTTGTTGTTTCTGCTGATAAACGTGTTCTTGCATTTATAGAGAAACCTAGTTTAGATGAGTTTGTATATAACTCGCCTCCCTCTAGAGGTCCTTATTTCCCTGAAACAGTTAGATTTAGTGCCTTAGATAGTTTTGTAGTTGAAGTTAATCCAAATAATAATAATTGTTTGGTAACTTGCCTTGGTGGATATTGTCCTCAAATGACTAATAATTCTTTATCTAATTGTGCGGGTGGAACTGGTGGGCCTGTCCCTATAGTAAATGCTCCGAGTTCAGGTAGTGTCGCAGATTATAAAAATTTATTCTTTAACTGGACATTTTGGGATCGTAATTGGGATAATCAATGGACAAGCTTTGAAGGACTGGATAAAAAAGAGGGTGCTATACTTTATGATGACCTTTCCAATCAAATAAATGATAAACATATGAGTGTTTCTATTAATTATGTAAATGGTGTTAATGCAACATTTAAGAGAGACTTCACATTAGGAAGATGTTTGAACAGTGGAAATACATATTATGGTCCGAATTCTCAACCACTTTCCACTAATTTGCCAAATGATGCTTGTAAAGGTGGAGATGATGCTGCAGGTACGGGAGACGATTGTTGCTCTGTAGGATTTCAATGTTTGCCTTCTGGAGATTCTAAACCTTATTCGTGTCAATTGACTACTGGAGCTACGCGCTGCGAGGACTTTGATAATAAGATGGATTGTGCTTCAAATAATGACTCTAGAATACCTCGCGCTTCTTACGGGCAAAGCCCTCCAGAATGTACATTCTTAGAATGTTTTTGGGATACTGGATCTAATAGTTGTGGTGTTAAAGCTACGCAATATAGTTCTGGCGCGAATGGTTGTAAAATTGTTGGTGGAGGGGTAAATCCACCCGTATGTTCATGGACTACACACCAAACAGAATGCCTAAGTGGAAAGAAAACAATAAGTTATGCAGTTGTGAATGGAGGAGATAGATGTAATAGAAACTCTGTAGAGGTTCTTTGTGGTTCATTAAACTTTGAATTAAGCTTCTTTGGAAAATCTCAGTTTATTATATCTGCACTATCCATTGCTACTTTGTATTTTGTGTTTAGTGTTTATAGGAGAAAAAGATATGATCAAAAGAAGAGATAGTTCTGTGAAGATTGTCTTTTCTAAGAATTATTTTCCTAAATTTTTGTTTTTTTCTGTTTTCATTTCTTTTTTAATGATATTGGGAGTTTTTGCAGGAGTTAATTATATTGCTAATTCAGTACATACAAGTTACTCTGCTGGAGAGGCCATAAGAGGAAATATTTATTTGACACTTTCTAACTATCCAGGCGAGTCTATCTTTACGAGTAATTTCCTTGGAAATACGACTTTGTTGAGCTTGATAAGAAACCAATCAAATCTTTCTGAAGGAGTTAATTATAATTGTAGTTCTAATGGTTGTTTAAGTGATTATTCTTCTTCAGGCGTTACTCAAGGGTTATCTTTATCCTCTGGCGCTGGAAGCTTTGTAGGTTTTGGAATTGAAGGCTCGCAGATATCCGTAACTGATGCTCAACTTAAGATAATTAGTAATGCTCAGTCTAGTTGCGCCCCTAATCTTTATGTGGATGTTCTTGATGATGGGCAAGATATACTAGCAAATACTCAAAGCAATGGACTTAGTTGCGGATTGCGTTATACTGGATGCTATAACCCTTCGAATAATAATGAAGCATCTATTGTCTCAGGAAGAGAATATTGTGAGATGATAAATATCTCTGCTGGTCCTTCATTTATAGTTGGAGGCAAGATCCGAATGGGTAGCTCTGGGTCAAATTTGACAATGAGCCTTTATGAAGAGAGTAGCGGCAATCTACTTGGAACATGTGATATTATTCAAAATACTCAAGTATTTCAAGATTTAAGTTGTGTGATAGATTACTCTTCTTCTAATACTAAAAGTTATTATATTTGTGTCACCACCTCTGTAGATAATAATGATAAAATAGGCTGGGAAACATCTACACCTAATTGTGGGACTGCGCAAGGATTTGGCTCATTTAGTAGCGACTTTGATTTGTTTGCTGAGACTATGGGATATTCTGGTTCTCCAAGCTTTGTAGTTAATAATTCAGAATATGAAAAAATATTTAGTAGCACTCTTTCTCAAACAATTAATGATTATATTCAAGATCATTATAATGGAAATTGTCAAAATGAAAAGTGCTTCATACCGATTAGATTGTATGGAGGTAGCCAAACTATAAGCTTTGAGGATTCTAAAATAAATTATGAAAGTGTTTCTGTTCCAGTAGAATCTAGTAATTTATATAAATTAACATATGATTCTCCAAAAATAAGTGCTACTAATTTAAGTCTTGATATTTCTAAAGCTAATTTTGTTATTCCTGTTGGAAGCACCCAAACTAATTTCAAACTATATCTAGGTGAAACCCAATTATTTAAAAAAGATATTTCTATAGCTAAGAGTTTTATATTTGATATAACTCCAAAAGTTGTTGCATTTGGTCAGAGTGCAAGATTTAAGGCGTTATCTAGTACGGTTAATATTACTAGCACGATTTGGGAATTTGGAGATGGTAGTTCAAGACAAACAATTAATGGAAGTGGAGCATATCATTCATACCTTGATAGAAATAAATCATCATTTGATTTGAATGTTACTGCATTTAGCAGTAACGGATTGCGCGCTACTAAACAATTCAAGGTATTTGTTGGGAACCCTAGAGAAATTGCGAATCAAACAATTTTAGATTATAAAAAAAGAGTTATTAATATTACTTCAAAGATTAATTCATATCCTGCATGGGTTATTCCTAAAATGAATATGATACTTGATTTAGGAAATCTTACGTTGAAAATAAATTCAATTGAAAGCGATTACCTTAATGCTACTGTTGAGTCAGAATTTCAAGATGTTATGGTTGAACTAATCCAACTTGATATGCCAGTATCTATTGCAACTGTTGGCTCTGGAGAAAATTTTCCATTAAGCGTAGGTCATGAAAATGTTAATGTAAATTATCTTGAACAAATTGAAAATAAAGATATATTAGATAATGCTAAACTAACAGACCTGGTAATTGGATGGATGAACTCTCATTTTAATCCAGAGATTTCTTTTAAGAATGTAGCTAAGTTTAACGAGTTTGGAACTGAGACTTTTATAACTTTATTTACAATTAATACCAAACCAGTTGATTCTGTGAATACTAAGACATATCTTATTTTTGGACAAGATATAAAAAACTTAGGAGAATATAAATCAGATTATGATGTTAAATCAATAAATACTATTGGCGTGAATTATGTTATTCTTGATCCTTCTAGCTCTCAGACTTTTGAATTTCTTATTGAGGGAGATATTGATGCTGAATCTCTTGGTGCATATATAGCCCCTTCTCTTAGCGCGATTAATTTTGATGTTAATATTGGTGGAGAATGTAACTTGAATAATATTTGCGATAGTAATGAGGATAAACAAACTTGTCCTGAAGATTGTTCAAATAGGTGGTTTAAATTTACATTAATCGGATGGATTATTCTTTTAATTGTTGGATTTATTGTGTATATAATTTTACAAGAGTGGTATAAACGCAATTACCAGAAGCATTTATTCCCTGAAATTAATGATCTTTATAATCTTGTCAATTTTATTTATAATGCTAGAAAGGGGGGAGTTTCTGATAGTGAAATTAAATCAAAGTTACGTCAACAGAAATGGTCTGGTGAAAAGATAAGATTTGCATTTAGAAAAATTGAAGGTAGGCGAACGGCTATGTTTGAAATACCTCTATTTACTAGAAGGGAACATAAGCAAATTGTTACTCAAATCTCAAATAGACAAGCATCTGGAGTTGACGCAAGATTTATTAAAAGACATTCTTTTGTATAGCTATGTTAAAAAGATTATCTAAATTTTTTGGAGGATTGTTTCGCAAGAAAGACAATCTTAAGATTGGATTTTATGGACCTCCTAATGCTGGAAAGACTAGTTTAGCAAATCTTCTTTGCCTAGACTGGACAGGAGAAGAGCTAGGTACTGTTAGCGAGATCCCCCATGAAACTCGACAAGTACAATTTAGAGAGAAAGTTGAAATAGAACATAAAGGTAAGAAAATGCTTCTTAAGATTATAGATACCCCTGGAATTGCAACTAAAATAGATTATGAGGACTTTTTGAATTATGGTGTTGCTAAAGGTGAGGCTAAAAAAAGAGCCAAGGAAGCTACTCAAGGAATTATTGAGGCTATTAAGTGGCTTGATGATATGGACGCTGTAATAATTGTGCTTGATTCTACAGAGAATCCTTATTCTCAAGTGAACCTAACTATAATTGGAAACTTGCTTGCACGTAAAATTCCCGTATTAATTGTCGCAAACAAAATAGACTTGCGCAAATCAAATATTAAGAAAATAGAGTCTGCTTTTCCTGAATATCCTGTTGTAGGGATTTCTGCTAAAAAGGCAACTAATATGTCTGATTTTTATGATGCAATCTTTAAACTTACAAGAAAGGTTTGAGGTAAATTTAAATAAAACATGAGGTTAATTTAAGATAATGAAGAAGAAGAATTCCAAACTTAAAGGATTTAGCATACATATTATGCCTTATTCTGAAATAAGAGAACTTACTATAACTGAAAGAGTTAAGAAAATATTGCAATTGATTCTTGGAAATAAAGTAGTCATATTACAAGGTAGACTTCGCCCAGAAGAAGAGATAAGGCTTATTGAAGATACAATGGCTATGGTAGACCATATAAGGTCGTTTAAGGGTATAGAGCTTGCAGTGGTAGATTCACATAAAGGAGATGACCCATCATTCTTCTTAAAAATGCGTAGGGGAATAGCTAGAGGACTTACTGGAGAATCAAGTTCTCTTACAGTCATAGGCCCTGCTTCTATTGTAAAGGAAATAAAGAAAGATCCTAGTAAGATCGAAGTCTTCTTTAGTTAGTATGAGCCATCATAAGAGACTAAAATGAAATTTAAAGAAGAGTATCAAATCTCAAAGAATTTTTCCTTGAAAGAATATCAAAAAATCGATGCACCACCACGACTTAAAAGTCATGGTTTGAAAAGGTGCTCGATTTTTGGATGCAAGAAATTTCTTCTTGAAGAGAAATTTCTGCACAGAAGTTTGTAGTTGTGAACAAACTTCTTGTGCTCGAAGTGTTCCGCACACTAAAGTGTGCGGTTTCCAAACACTTCGACATGATGATTATATGAAGAAGAAGCCTTTAGAACAAAAAATGATGCTTGAGACCATATCTGAAAGATTCAAGAATAAAAATAATGTGAAATTGATTGAATTTGGTGCGGGAACTGGAAGGTTTACTAAACTTCTTATTAAAAAATTTCCCCGTTTTAAAATAACTGTTGTTGAACCAGATAAAAATTGTTGTTTAAAACTAGAAAAACTTACCGAGAGGCATAAAAATCTTAGAATTGTACAGTCAACTGCTGAGAATTTTAGTGTAAATCAAAAATTTGATGTTGTTACGATGGCTACAGCATTTCACCATATTAGTTTTGATGAACAATTAAAATTCCTTAAAATGGCTAAAAATATTCTTGATAAAAATGGTATCTTTGTTCTTGCAGATAATTTTATCGGAGAATATAAATCTATGAAAGAAAGAAATATTGTTCTTAAAAAGTCTATAAATAAATGGATAAGAGATGTATCTGTAGAAAAAGATGCTAAAGAATTGAAAATGGCTATGGAAATGAAATTGTTGGTATTTCAAAAAGATTTTGGAGGCGAACATTTTATTTGTAATTCAAAATTTGAGGAGCTTATCAAAAAATCTGGACTGAAGATAAAAGAGAAAATAAACACTACTAACACAGATCCTTTAGACATGGAAATATACTTTTATTTGATTACTTTGTAATTATGGTAACAAATGTCTTGATAAGACGTTAACACAATTATATTTATTAATAGAAGTATCTGTGTGATTTAATGCCCAATCAATGTATCCACTGCTCTGAAACATATATAGATGGTGCTCGCGAGACCTTAGAGGGTTGTTCTAAATGTGGGAGCAGATTCTTCTTTTATCTTAGTGAGGAGAAACTTAAACAAATTAAGGGACAGAAAGAAGAAATATTTGCGGACTTGACTCCTGAAGATAAAGCACATATTGAACAAGATGTTAGAGAAATTACTGGAATACAAGAATTAGATTCTCCTGTTATTCTAGACCTTGAAACTATAAAGATTATGAGTCCTGGTAAGTATCTACTTGATATACCTAACTTATTTAGTAAAGAAAGACCTTTGGTTTACAAACTTGAAGATGGAAAATATGTTATTGATTTGTCCACTATTAAGGTGAAGTAGTAATATCAAAAAATCGATGCACCACCACCTACTAAAGTAGGTGGTTTGAATTGTGAGATAGCCTGTAAAGTGCGTGGTTTTTAAGAGACACTTTGACATTATATTGATTTATTGATAGATTCTTCGATGATTATAGATATGGGCTTACCTGTCTTCTTTTTAATTAACTTTAATTTATAGATTATTTTCTTGCTCAGAGTAATATCTATCCTTTTCCTTCCTATCGGCCATTCTCTAGTTTTATCATAATTCTCAAGAATCTCAAACATTTCTTTATATTTATTTAAAATGTATTTAATTCTTTTTTCATTTAATTGCATTTTTTAAACGCTCCTCGATTGCTCGAATTTGAGTTAGATTTTTTGATGCTATTGATAATATATGGTGTAATAATAAATCCCTATCTACTATTTTGTTATTTTCTTCTGCAAAAGATAGTGCTATAAACATCGCTGTGCGTTTATTTCCATCGCTGAAGGGATAATCAACTAAAATCGCCCTAAATAAATAAGCAAGTTTTTTGTAGTCTCCTAATTTCTTATTATCTTGATGTTTTAATGCAAAGTCAAGACTAGATTCATTGGAGATATCTCCTCCAAATCCTTTATTAACTCTTATGATATCTTCCTTACATATATCCATACACATTAATATAGGTTAGTTATATATAAACATTGGTATTTGTAAAGCTTTTAAAACATTGAGGCATTAATCTTATTATGGGTGAAAGCTTACAAAAAGTAGTAAATAATCAGATTAGAATTTTGCGCCCAGATCCTGAGGCCATTAAATCTCTTCATAAACTAAGTAAAGAATTTATCTCTAAACTGGGAGATGAACTAAAAAAATGCAGGATTAATGCAGATGTTTTTGTAGGAGGGAGTTTTGCTAAAGGGACTCTTTTAAAATCAGATAATTATGATGTAGATGTTTTTGTAAGGTTTGATTGGAAATATGAATTTCTATCTGGAATGCTTGAGAAGGTTCTTCTTCCTGTTGCTAAGGAATTGAAAATGAAAGTTGAGAAAATACATGGAAGCCGAGATTATTTTAAAGTTTTAATTGAAGATACCCCAGGATATTTTGAAGTTATTCCAGTTACAAAAATAAAAAAACCAAAGGAAGAACGCAATGTTACCGATTTGACTTATTTTCATGGTCCTTATGTACGAAAGAGAATAAAGGGTCTTGAAGATCAAGTTCGAGTGGCAAAACAATTTCTAAAATCTCAAGAAGTTTATGGGGCTGAAACCTATGTTAGAGGTTTTTCTGGATATACTATTGAACTTCTAATATTGAGATATAGGAGTTTTGTAAAAATGCTTAGAGCACTTGTCAAGGTTGATTCTGGCAGGAGACTTGTAATTGATTTGGCAAAACATTACAAAAATACTAATGAAGTATTTATCCAGTTAAATGAGGCAAAAACCCATAGCCCCGTTATTCTTATTGATCCAACTTACAAAGAGAGAAATGCTCTTGCTGCGTTGAGTCAAGAAACATTTGGTAAATTTGTGCAATCTGCAAAGAATTTTCTTAAAAAACCTTCTTTGAAATTCTTTGAGAAAAAGAAAATAGATTTAGATAAGATTCGTTTGCAATGCAAGTCTAAAGGACTTAACTTTGTGGTTATTTCTATTGATACTGATAAACAACCAGGAGATATTGCAGGAACCAAATTAAAGAAGTTTTTGGATATGCTCCTTTTAGAAACTGAGAGTTATTTTGTTATTAAAGAGAGTTATTTTAGATATAATGGTGGGGCAAGAGGAGTTGCCTACATAATTGCTAAGGCTAAAAAAGAGATTGTGTGTATTGGACCTCCAATAACTATGAAAAAAGAAGTTAATCATTTCAAGAAAAGACATGCAATTACTTTTACCCGTAATAAATATATTCATGCTCATCTTCCTGTGGCGGTTAGTCTTAAATCGTTTTTGAACTCCTGGGTCTCTGGTTCTAAAAAGAAGATGATTCAAATGCATATAACTGAGATTAGAGTTGAAGATTAAATTTTTTAATTTAGAGATTTCCTTTGTCAAACATAGATATTAAAGAATTTGCAAAATAAGGTGAGTTAACCCAAACACCTACTTCTTCTTGGGCGTTTTCAGGATGAATTAGGAGAAGAAGTTCTTTTTTATCAATTATGAAGAACTTCCCTGACTGATTTGATTCTTTTACTTTTAATTCATTTTTTGATGCTAGTCTTCGTACTTTGTACTGGTCACCGCTTAAAGAGACTTTTAGTTTTACCTTTTCTTTATTAATTTTATTTAGAACTGACATGAGAACTCTAGATTTATCATCAAAGTCTTCTGTAGTAGTGTGAATAAATATCTCTTTGTCTGCTGAATCAATCATTTCTTTAAGTTTAGAAAGAATGTTTGACCTTCCTTTTATGTGTCCTGATAATTCTTCTAGTTTTATAGGAATAATTCCTTCACGATGCAGTTGAACAAGTTCTCCATATTCTGAAGTATCTTTTAAATTTGTAAGAGTAGTTATCTTCTCTTGAGCCTTATTTAATGTGTTTGTCTGCATTCTTTCAAGAACTGTTTTTGGTTCTACTGCAATGTATCTTACTGGTTTTCCAACTTTAACAATTGAAAATCCTCTCTTTGTTAAAGATTCTAGAACGTCGTATGTACGAGATCTAGGAACTCCTGATATTTCAGCAGTTTCACCTGCAGTTACTATTCCCTTGGAGAGTAATGCAAGCCATACTTTTGTCTCATATATGTTTAGGTCAAAGTGTTCTTTGACTTTATTGACTACTTCTTGTTTTAGTATCATTAAGGAGCGAAAAACTGACCATATATAAATGTTTCTATTGTTGTAACTTTTTAGGAGTTATAGTGGAGAAAGGTTTAAAAGTAAATATAAAGCATCGACGATAAACCAAAAGGCTTATATACTTAATACATATTATATATATATGAAGAAAATACTTATAAAAGCTCAAAAAGAGCTGAGAATAAAGAATATTGCTGGATTCTTTAAAAAAATTGTTAATTCTTACGGAACTGGTGCAAAGATTGATTGCCCTAAAATATATCTTGGA
>Ga0209542_10009327_pt1 | contig 18033 bp, 26 predicted proteins | sample RifCSPhighO2_01_FD_184028 | JGI IMG/M metagenome (GOLD analysis project Ga0209542, IMG submission 184028) | Soil microbial communities from Rifle, Colorado - Rifle CSP2_plank highO2_0.1 (SPAdes) (version 2) | ecosystem: Environmental > Terrestrial > Deep subsurface > Rock core/Sediment ...
TTTTTCGTAAATATGATGGCCTATTTCCGATTCAAAAACAGGCGAATTTATGGCGAAAGCCCTGTGTCCTTCAAAAATAACTTCTTCGCCTTTTTCTAACAACTCGTTAATCAAGTTTTCTTTGTAGACAAGCATGGTTTTGCCTTGTTTTATCAACTCTTTCCGTTTGGACGCGTCCTCAAATTCCATCGCCAGTTTGTTCCAAATTTTTAAATTAAATTTTTTTGCGGATAAAACCAAGGTCAACTCTTGAGTAAAAGGAAGTTTGAAATTCCAAAGGTCATAATCTTCAATATAGCTTATCAATTTCGGAATTTTTTTATCGGGATGAAAATATTTCCAAGCCAAATACGCTCCGGAATGAGATATGTCATAAAGGCTTTCTGTGGCGATTTTTACCGATTCGGCGGATGTAAGATGGTGATCTATGAAGACAACTTTCTTGTTGACGGCGACAAGTTTTTTCATTTCTTCCGGTTTAAAGGAGTAATCAATTATATAAATGTCTTTGCCTTCTGCGTTTAACGCTAAAGTGTCTAGCGGTTTATTGTCGTGATGGATTGGCAGGTAATCGGCAGTATCTTTCATTTTTTTCCACGCTGCCCACGCGCCGGTGAATCCGTCCAGGTCATCATGATAAATAACAATTATTTTCTTAGTCGTTCCGGCGATGTTTTTATCTTTATCCATAAAAGACAATATAGCACAGATAATATAGCATAAAAATCATAAAAACAAAATCATACGCTTAAAAATGCTCGAGCAAAATAAGCGTATGATTTTGTTTTTTATAATTAATCTTAACAAAAATTAATTAAGCAATCCGAAACTAATCATTAATTGTTCTTCATTACTAACACTGTTTGCTCTAATAAATCTTATAAATGGCCTGATCGGTTTTTTAATTTTTATATCATCCAATCTAAATTTCAATGCTATTTTCTCTCCATCTTTAGTTAATATTATTTCGGTTAAACCCTCTTCATTTTCTTTGTAAGAAACAAGCCTGTTGTTGTAAAACTCTCTGACAAGTTCATACAATCTTCTTTTTTTAATTTCTTTTAAACCCTCCGGCAAACCCTTTATAATTTTTTAATAACCTCTTGGGCTTTTTGACAAGGACAATGAAACTCCCGCCAAAATAAGTAGTAGTATTTTTTTCTTCGTGTCTCTTTTCATATTATAAATTATACCACTAATTATGCTCGAGCAAAATAAGCGTATGTTTTTTATAATATTATTTATTAATTTAACCCAATTTGCTTCCGTTGAGAACTTTTTTTGTCGGTTTTATCAAAACGATTTCGCCGCCTGCCTCACTGGACAAAATCGTCCCAACTCTAATTTCTACTTTTTGAAAGTCGTTGAAAGTTATCATAAGTTTATCCCAGCCACTTCATTAATCCAGAATGATGATGAACGCGCTTGCCGTCCAGTCCCAAAACTCTTCCGGCTTTTACGGCGGCGAAGAAAAGCAAAATAGAAATATAAATAATATGCTCGTCTATTATGTATGAGTGCGGATTGGGATAAGGGAAGCCGAGTGCTAGGTAGTATAAAGCCATAAGCAGAACGCCCAAGAGGGAACTGAAACGGACAAACAAGCCGAGTATTAAAGAAATACCAAGAAGGGTTAAGCCCCATTTATTCATAAAGTTTATAATTGGCAAAATGTTTGGGTCCAAAAGCATTTGGAAAAACCAAGTAAAAGCCTTTGCGCCCTTAATATATCCCTCCGCCGACCATTGCGGATTTAAAACTTTGGTAATACCGGCGTAGAAAAACATCCAGCCGACTGTTACGCGAAGCAGAAACAAGAAAAATTTTTGAAATGATGTCATTAAATTATATCGAGTTTTTTGCTAGAATACTAAAATTTTATCAGAACTTTCTATCATTTTCAATAAGTCGTCCATTGTGGAAATCGGGCAAATATTGCTTTTTTCTTTGCCGCGCGCTTTTAGGCATGCGCCACAGGCGTAAATTTCGCCATTCAACTTCTTGAATTCCGCAACTTTCGTTGAAGTGTCAAAGTCCTCGTTATCGGCAATTGAGTCCAGCTCCGAACCCTCGTTCATTAAGAAAATTTTCACAGCGTGGCTGGATTTGAGCGCGGTGATTCCGAGTCGGAAAGTGTTCCATGCTCGCTCTGGTTTATTTGATTGCAAAATAATGCCAAGTTTCATAAAAACTTTATTTGAACCACTCTTTCCAACTTTTCGGCCACCCGATTAAAAGAAGCAGAGCCAGCGGCGCTCCCCAGTTTGCCCAACGTTCAATAAAGTCCCAAATCGGCTCGCCGACAAGCGGACGGACAAGCGCTGTCCAAAAACCCCAAAAGGCGGCCCACAATAGGACTAAACGAATCGGCCGCGTTAAAACAATCAAAGCGACTAACAAATCCAGCAAGCCGACAATCGTCAGCATGATTGTCGCCGCGCCGACTTCCGCGCCGGTAAGCTGGCTAATCCAGCCGATCCATGTTTTTTTGCCTTGAAGCGCGAAAACTCCGTGGCCGATAAATTCTCCGGCCACCGCTATTCTTAAAACCCATTTGACAATTTTTGCATCGTTCATATTTTTTAAATTATTGATAATAGTTATCATTGACCCTACGGGGAGTCGCCTATTGCATAGGCAGGCGATTTTCTCCCGCTAAGGCGGGATAGAAAATCCTTTCGATCCCCGTCGGAAGCAAAGCAGTTTGCTTCCGTAGTCTCATTTCACTTCGTTCAATGACCCTACGGGGAGTCGAACCCCGGTTAACGGATTGAAAACCCGTTGTCCTAACCATTAGACGATAGGGCCATGGGCAATACAGGGATTGAACCTGTGACCTTTTCAATGTCAATGAAACGCTCTACCACTGAGCTAATTGCCCTTAAACACTATAAATTTAACCTATCTTTAGCGAATTGTAAATGGTCTGATTTTGTGCTAAAAATAGGCGTGGAGGGTTGGCAGAGTGGTCTAACGCGCCGCACTCGAAATGCGGTTGGGGAGAAATCCCCTCACAGGTTCAAATCCTGTACCCTCCGATGAGGTTTTGGTATATAATTATTTAATGCCGAAAATAATTCAAAATATAGAAGGGTGCATCGGATGCGGATCGTGCGCGGCGATTTGCCCGAAGTTTTGGGATATGGATTACGAGAAAGGCAAGGCTATATTGAAGGGCGGGAAAATAAACGCGCCAGGCAACGAATCAGAGCTGGAAATTTTCGGCCTGCCTGCCGGCGAGGCAGGCGAAGAAGACCTCAAATGCAATAAAGAAGCGGCCGAAGTTTGCCCAACTCAAGTTATTAAAGTTATAAAGTAAAAAGTTTATAAAGTCATATGACATACGATTTAATAATCATCGGCGGAGCGACTTCCGGCTTGACGGCCGGCATTTACGCCGCGCGGAAGAAACTTAACGCCGTTATTCTGACCAAAGAAATCGGCGGGCAGACTTTGCAGACGGAAAGCATAGAAAATTTTCCCGGGTTTGAAAAAATTTCCGGTCCGGAGCTTATTGATAAAATAAAAGAACAAGTTTTAAAATACGGCCTGCCGATAAAGTCCGGAACGGAAGTAAAATCAATTTCAAAAACCGGCGGCGTGTTTGAAATTTCCACAAACGCAAACGACAAGATAACGGCCAAGAGCGTGATAATCGCCACCGGCAAAAATCCGAGAAGATTGAATGCGCCGGGCGAAAAAGAATTTGAAAACAAGGGCGTGGTTTATTGCTCCACTTGCGATGCGCCGCTTTTCGGCGGCAAAATTGTTGTCGTGGCTGGCGGAGGCAACTCCGGCTTGAATTCGGCTTTTGATTTGCTCAAATACGCCAATAATATTTTCGTGTTGGAAGTCTCTGACAAAATAATCGGCGACGAATTTTTACAAGAAAAACTGAAAGCGTCCGGCAAGGTTGAATTCATGACCGGCGCGGAAATAAAAGCGATAAAAGGGTCAAGTTTTATGGAAGAAATCGTTTACTTGGACAAAAAAACAGGCGAAGAAAAAACGCTTAAAGCCCAAGGAATTTTTGTAAATGTCGGCTGGTCGCCCAGCTCGGCTTTCGTCAAAGGATTTTTGGAAACAAACGAATACGATGAAATAATTACAGATCCTAAAACCAGCGAAACTTCGGTCAAGGGCGTGTTCGCTTCCGGCGATGTGACTGACGTCAAATACAAGCAATGCGTTATCGCTGCCGGAGAAGGCGCCAAAGCGGCTCTGTCGGCATATGATTATTTGAAAATTCGGAAGTAATATTTTTTTTCTACTTATTTCTTCTTAGAAAAGCCGGAATGACATCCCAAGAGTCGTTGTCTTTTTCTTTACCTTTGTCGTTTCCAGCATCCTTGTTTTTGTCTTCTTTGGCTTTTTCCCGGAAATCTTTGAAGTCTTTCAAATCTTTGTTTTCGTTGGCTAAATTAGCGTTTGAAGGCAAGGGAGCCTTTCTGATTATGCCAGAAGAGTTCCCGGACAATCTTTCCGCCGGAAATCCGGTGGCGATGACGGTAACTTTAATCTCGCCCTTTTTCAGTCGTTCGTCGTTGATTGTGCCGAAGATGACCTTGGCGTCCGGGTCTATTGATTCGGTGATGATGGTGGCCGCATTTTGAACTTCCACCATCGTCAAGTCCGGCCCGCCGGAAATGGCGAACAAAACGCCTTTGGCTCCTTCAATGGAAATGTCCAGCAATGGGGAATTGATGGCCATTTTAGCCGCTTCCTCCGCTCTTTTTTCTCCCTGGCCGTAACCGATGCCCATCAAAGCCGAGCCGGCGTTCTGCATAATCGTTTTCACGTCGGCGAAGTCCACGTTGATGATGCCGGGCATAGTGATAAGGTCGGAAATCCCTTCAACTGCCTGCCTTAAAACATCGTCGCAAATCTGGAAGGCGGAAAGAAAAGTGGTTTCTTTGCCGACTATGCTCAACAGCCGGTCATTGGGGATGACGATCATGGCGTCCACCGCTTCTTTGAGATTTATCAATCCTTGTTCGGCCAGTCTGGATCGGTGAGCGCCTTCAAAACCGAAAGGTTTGGTAACCACCGCGATAGTGAGGATGCCTTGTTCCTTGGCAATTCTGGCCACCACCGGCAGAGCACCGGTGGCCGTGCCTCCGCCTTTCCCTCCGGCGACAAAAACCATATCGGCGCCTTTAATGCTTTCTTGGATCGCTTCTTTGGTTTCTTCGGCGGCTTTCTTGCCCAGTTCCGGATTCATCCCCCCGCCCAAACCTTTGGTTATGTTTTTGCCGATGTGGATTTTCTTGCTGGCCATGCTGTGGTGGAGCTTCTGGGCGTCCGTGTCCACGGCGATAAATTCCACGTTTTTAACCTTGGAACGGATCATATGATTGACCGAATTGTTGCCGGAATTGCCGACTCCGATTACTTTTATTCTGGCGAAAGCTTCTATTTCCGGATTGACTTTTGTCATATTGCATTTAGTCTAACCCTTTTGATTTTTCCGGTCAAGCGTCCTTGTGGCGACCGTTTTACGGCAACAAATTATGAAGCCATTTTTTAATGGCGGGCAATATGCTTCCTCCGCTTTTGGCCGATTTTTCGCTCTCATACAAATAATGATTGTTGCTGAGTCCGAAAACGCAGAGTCCTAAAGCGACGGACCAGCCCGGGTCGTTCAGTATCTGGTCTCTTAAGTTTGTCGTCGGCGCCGTAATTATAAGCGAATTGTTATTGGATGGCATAAGAATTCCGGTTTTTGCCGGAAGCCTCAACGAGGCTTTGGCGATTTCTTCCACGCTGAACAAATTGGAGCCGCTTCCGGTCAAAATGGCGCCGGCGGGGAGAACTTGGTTGCGATTTATTTTTTTCAGGTGGTTTTCTATCATTTCAAAAATATCGTTCAATCTGGCTTCTATTATGTCGGACAATTTTTTCTTGGATACGGTATTTTCCGTTCCGTAATTTATTTTTATTCTCTCCGCTTCGTCCAACGGGACCTGCAGTCCGAGAGCGATATCGTTGGTGATGTGCGAAGAACCGATAGGGAACACTTCCAAAGAGATGGGCAAACCGTCTTCAAACACAACCACGGAAACGGTGCTGGCGCCGATATTGGCCATAACGCAGCCCGTTTCTTTTTGCTGTCTTGTTAGGACGGCGTAGCTGGTGGCCAAGGGAGAGGCGACGATGTCGTCCACGGACAAGCCGGAAGCCTCGATTGTTTTTATAAGGTCGGATAAGTGCTGGCTTAAGCAGGTGATTAAAAGAGTTTCCACTTCCAATTTCACGCCTTTCATTTCCGTCGGCCGGCCGTGGACAATCGCGTTGTCAACTTTAAATAAAAGAGGAATGGAGTGAATCACTTTCTTGTTAGCCATGTTGGTCAAGTTGGCCTCGCTTTGAGCAATCAGTCTTTTGATGTCATGGTCGGTGATTTCGCCATCAGCTTTGGAAGTTCTTATCATCGCTTTGGAGCGGTAAGAGCCGAGGCTGATGCCGCCGACGGAAACCATGGCGTTTCTTACGGACAAGCCGGAAATTTTTTCCAGAGATTTTACGGTGGCGAAAATTGTTTTTGATGCGTCTTCAAGATTATTGATATAGCCTCTTCTTACTCCTTCGGATTCTTTCTGGGCGGCCGCCAATATATGCAGAGAGCCGTCTTTTTTCCGCTCAACGACAATAGCCCTCACTGAAGAGCTGCCGATATCAAGGCCGGTTATGATATTGCGAGCCATATAATGTTTAATTATAAGGCATTCTTATTTTTAAAGGAAGGCGCGGGAAGATGTGAATAAAACAAAGACAATAAATGTTCCTCTTAAAAAAGCGATAGCAGAATTAAGGGGAACATTTTAATAAATAAAACAGCAATTTTGGCAAGTATTGACAAAAGTATGCAGTCGTGTATAATTTGAGTAAATTTAAAAAAGCTTAATTTTCCAGCCAAGTTAAGCTAATTCTTTTAAAATGCGCAGCTGGCGCAAAAATTTTGGAAGGAGGAAGAAATGAGTGATAAACCTAAAAATAAAAAAATGGAATGCAGGACAGTTTTAATTTGGTCGCTTGTGAACAACAAGCATCACAAACAACTGACGGAGAGGGAACAACAAATTTTGGGCGTTATGCCACTTATTAAGAAACTCTTTCCGGGTATTAATTATTACTCCATCACTGGGTTTGGCCAAGTGATGGTTAGATGTGTTGTACCAGTGTTAAAAAAAATGTTTCCGGAACTATTAAAAAAAACGGAAGATGAAATTACGCCACAAATGAAAACAAAAATTGCCACGTTCCTCCATTCCGATGGATACGAATGGCAAGATAGCTCAAAATGGATGCTCGAGTTTAACAAACTCTTGGCGGCCAATTGAATTGACGCTAGTCGTCTCCACTTTAAAAGCTCCCCGCAAGTAATTGTGAAGGGAGCTTTTTATTTTCTTTTGTTCTTTAAAATGTTACCGAATTTATGCTGGAGCAGAAAATTGGGAACATTTTTAATCATCAAATTTGAGTCATTATTTTTTTGTAATCTTTCGGATAAAATTCTTTCATTATTTCCAGCTCTTTTTCGTTCATTTTTTTGCCGTGTTTTAAACCGGACAAGTGTAACAGAGAATGGATAAATAAATAAAAAGACAACCCGCCGTTTTTCTGGTATTTTTTATTTATTAAAATTTCTCCTTCATTTTCGGACAAAGGAAAAGACAAAACATTGGCGGAATAATCTTTCTTGCGATAAAGTTTGTTCAACCTCCGCATCTCATCGCTTCCGGCATAAGAAAAACTCAGGTCGTATTTTTCTCCCAACACCTGATTTTTAACTTTGAGCCAAGTTTTGTTCATCGCGCTTTTATTCTATCTTACCGAGTTTTCTAAGAAGGTCGGTTTTTTTGGCGTAAGCGACTTTTTTCAAAGCGTCTTCTTTTTTCTTTAGTTTTGATTTCGGCCTGGCTCTGAATCTCAAGCTTCGCGCTATGGGCAAATTGCCCGAAGATTTGACTCTTTGGCTGAAACGCCTCATCAAACTTGGCGTTGATTCATTGTCTTTCTTTTTTACTTCAATCATAAAAAATAAAAATTTATTTCCTGCCTGTTATTTTTTTCTTTATAATTTCCACGACCTTTTCCATGGGAACCGATTCTTGCGCCCCCGTGTCCATATCTCTTACCATAATGGAATTTTCCAAAACTTCTTTCTGTCCCAGTATTAAAACATACGGCACTTTCATCTTGGACGCAAGCGACAGCTGGCTGTTGAGATTATCTTTGCTTATGGATTGGGCGATGTAAATGTTGGTCGTTCGGAACATTTCTATTATGCTCATGCTCCTATGTTTGGCGGACTGGCTAAGCTGGATCAAAAAAACTTTCGGCGTTCTTTTTGGTTTAGGCGCGATTTTCTTTTCCTGCATAGCCATCACCACCCTGTCCACTCCAATTCCTCCGCCCACCGCCGGAATGTCCCTCTTGCCCAGTATTTTCGCCAAGGAGTCGTATCGCCCGCCCGCGGCCAGCGCCAAGGATTGGCCTTCCGAACTTTCTTCTTGGTCCAAAAAAATTTCAAAAACGGTCCGGGTGTAATAATCCAACCCTCTCACCAGCTTGGTGTCCAGATAATAATTTATGCCGTTATTTTCCAAGAATTCAAGAGTTTCTTTAAAATGCTGTTTGCAGGGAGCGCATAAAGAATCTATGGATTGAGGGGCGTTTCTTTTTATTTCCGCGCATTTTGTTTCCTTGCAATCTAAAAGTCGCAAAGGATTTTCTTTGAATCTTCGCTTGCAGTCTTTGCAGAGATTCGGCAGGTGCTTTCTGTAATAAGCGACAAGTTTTTTCCGGTACTCGCCGCGGCACTCTTTGTCTCCGACGGAGTTGATGCGGACGATTACCGGGCCGAGGCCGAGTTCTTTGAGCGCTAGGGTAAAAATTTGGATGATCATCACTTCTCCTATCGGCTTGCTTTCGCCTATTATTTCCAAGCCGAACTGGAAAAATTCTCGGAACCGTCCCTTTTGAGGATTTTCGTGCCGGAAAAAAGAACCTTTGTACCAAAGCATAACCGGTTGAGGAAGAGTGTGCAGGCCGTGTTCTATATAAGCTCTCATCACCGGCGCCGTTCCTTCGGGGCGCAAAACAAGATTGCTGTTGCCGTCGCTTTTTACGTAATACATCTGTTTCTCCACGATATCCGAAGTGGCGCCGACAGTGGCGGTAAAAAGGTCAACACTCTCCATGTGCGGAGTTTGGATGGGTTTGAAGCCGTAATAAGAAGCGATTTCTTCCGCCTTGTCAAAAACGTTCTGGTAAAGAACGTACTCGTCGGCGAGCAGGTCATGCATTCCTTTGGGGCTTTGGATGTTTAATTTGTCTGACATTTTTCAATTCAATCGACAGAAAGTTAAAAATATTCATTTCTTCATCACTGACGAAGAGGGAAATGATTCCGAAATAAACATTTTTAACTTTCTGTCTTTAATCTTAATAGCCGGGGAATAATCCGATTTTGTTAAACGGCCAGAGCCTGACGATAGATCGGCCGACTATCAGTTTTTTTGGCACCGGACCCCAGATTCTGGAATCGGAACTGGCGTCGCGGTTGTCGCCCATCACGAAGTATTCATCGTCCTTGAGTTTAATATCTTTGCCATCCAAAACTATTTCTTCATTGGGAAGGGCGATTATTCTTTTTATGAAAAAAACCTTCGGGTTTTTCGGATAACGGAAAATTATGACATCGTCTTTTTTGGGATCGCTTACTTTGTATGAAATCTCGTCAACGATAAGGTAATCGCCATCATGATAAGTCGGCTCCATAGACGCGCCACTGACTAAAAACGGCTGGGCGACCAAAAACCTTACGGGGATGACGATAACGGCCACGATGAAAATAAACTTTACGAAATCAAAAACCGCGCTTCCTTTTTTTTGAGGTTTTATAGGCAAATTTTCTTCCATTTCTTGCTCATAATACAGGATAAAATTTAAGATTGCAAGGTGTTGTAGAACAACATTTTTCTGATAATACTCAAAAGTAAAATTCTACGCTTATTTTGCTCCAGCATAATTAGTGGTAGGATTTTTTCTAACAAACTTTGACATTCAATGTCAAAGTTTGTGTTATTTTTTAAACAATCCCGTGCTACCGAAGCCGCCGGCGCCTCTTGAAGTTTCGTTAAGGTTTTTTGTTTCTTCAATTTCCATCCGCTCCACTTTTTGGATAAGCATTTGGGCGATTTTCTGCCCTTTTTCTATTTTATAATCTTGATCGCTCAAGTTCGCCAAAACGATCCCTATTTCTCCGCGATAACCGGAATCAATCACGCCGGCCATAGTTTTAATCCCGTTTTTAAAAGCCAGTCCGCTTTTGTCCCACACAAGCCCGACAAACCTTTCCGGCATTTCCATTTTCACTCCCGTTTTTATGCTTTTTATTTCCCCGGATTTAATTACCGCATCTTCGGCCGAAAAAACATCCATTCCAGCGTCGCCCTGATGGGCGTAATGAGGAATTATCGCCTCGTCTAAAATTTTCTGGAATTTAATAAGCATTGTTGATTATTATAGCTTAATATGATAGGAATATGAAAAGAAAAACAGTTTTTTTATCTAGCAATTTAACAATTTATGAAAGGAAAGAGGAAAGGAATGAATAAAAACGAGGGAAAACTCATAGTCATAACTGGTCCGGATGGTTGCGGAAAAGCCACTCAAACCAAATTTTTGGTGGAAAAATTGAAGCAACAGAACTTTACTGCAGAAACTATTGATTTTCCGCAGTATGAAAATAATTTTTTCGGCAAAATGGTGGGCAGGTATTTGAAGGGAGAATTTGGCAAAGCTACGGAAGTTAGTCCTTATCTGGCGTCAATTTTATACGCCGGAGACAGATTTGAAAGCATGGGTAAAATAAAGCAATGGCTGGCTAAAGGAAAAATTGTCGTTTGCGACAGGTACACCGGGGATAATTTTCTTCACCAAGGGAGCAAAGTTGCGGACTCTTCAGAAAGGGAAAAGTTTTTCAATTGGCTTGAGGATTTGGAGTTTAATGTTTTTGGCGCAAAATGCGCCGACATTACTATTTACCTAGATTTTTCTCTTGAGATTTCTTTGGCGTTACTAAAAAACAAAGATGCCCAAGAAAAGAAAAACTACACAGACGGGAAAAAAGATGGCCACGAGAACAGAGAACATTTGCGGGAAGTAAGAAGAACTAGTGATGAACTAATAGAAAGGTACGACTGGATAAAAATTAACTGCATGAAAGGCGAAAAACCCATGCTTCCTGAAGAAATAAGTATAATTATTTGGGAAATGTTAAACTCTAAACCCAGACTTTTTTAAATTCCTTTCAATTTTTTAAAGGGCATCGACGATTTTCTCGTGATGCCCTTTTTGCTTTTAAAATTACTTGCCGTTTATTTTTGCAAGCAATTCTATCCTCTTTTTTAAACTCTCTAACCTTGGCTCGTACTCTGAAAATGTTATTTTAGCCTTGTGCAAACACAGTTTTGCCTTTCTGTCTTCGTAGTCAAGTAAGTACAATACATGTTTAATGCCACTGTTTACGATTTGCTTTGCGCATGTAAAGCAAGGCGCCCATGTGATCATTATACTTGCTCCAGCTATGCAAATACCGCATTTTGCCGCATTGCCGATCGCATTAAGCTCCGCATGCGTACCTCGGCAATCTCCTGTCCCTTTTTTTAATTCCCCGCCGATAACCCTCGCGCAACCAACTTTGGTGCAGTGAACATCTCCTGCTGTAGGACCGTTATATCCTGTAGATAATTGGTTGTTATCTTTATATATTATCGCGGCAACCTCGTGGAAAAGGCAAACGGATCTTTCCGAAATGTCCAAGATAACTTTTGCAAAAGTGTCTTCATGGGTGGGGCGATTGTCTTGCTCATACATAGTGTCAATTTTTTTCTGTATCATTTTATCCAGAATTTCTTTTGGCGTCGCGTCTTGCCATCTTTCCATCCTTTTCTCCTCCTAAAAAGTTTTTGTTAAGATTCTGATTTCTACAGACATTCTTAACATAAAACAGTTTTCTAATCAAGGAAAAGATGCTATCATCATTTTATGCGTTACATCGTCGGTTTGGGAAATCCGGGGGAAGAATACGAAATGACCCGCCATAATGCGGGGCGGATGGCTGTTTTGGAATTTATTAAAAAAGAGAAAATTGACCAGCCGGAGTTTGATAAAAAACTGAAAGCTCTGGTCGCAAAAGGAGAAATCGGCAAAAGCAAGTTCCAAATAATTTTGCCGGAGACCTTTATGAACAAGTCCGGCGACAGTTTGAAACCGCTCGCTCTTTCAGCTAAAAAAGCCGAAAACTTAATCGTCGTCCACGACGACATTGACCTGCCATTGGGAAAGGTAAAAATTTCTTTCGGCAAAAATTCCGGCGGGCACAAAGGAGTGGAGTCGGTGATAAAAGCCGTCAAGACGATAAACTTTACTAGGGTAAGAATCGGCATTTCTTCAACCAGCGCCAAAGGGGTGGTGAAAAAACCGTCCGGCGATAAATTTTTGGACTACATTGTCGGCAAGTTCAAGCCGGTGGAGATGGCGGAAATAAAAAAAGCCGCCAAAAAAGCGGCGGAAGCCTTAAAAGTTATCGTGTCCGACGGAACAGAAAAAGCGATGGGGGAGTTTAATTAGACATTTTGGTTTAAAAGAAAATTTTAAAAATCAAAAATGTTACCTCTTTTATGCTGGAGCAGAATTTCGGTAACATTTATTTAATCTATTTAAAAATGAAATATTCAACAAAACAAAAAATTCTTTTATTGTTGTCATCGGGCGTTGTTCTCGGTCTCTCAAGGTCGCCTAAGAATTATTTTAAAATAATGAAAGGTTTGCCGTCAGCCTGGAAGGAAATAAACAAAAACAGATTATATAGGGTTGTTCATGAATTTTACAACGACCGTCTTATTGACTACAAAGAAGACAAAGACGGTTTTGTAAAAATTATTCTCACTAAAGAAGGCCAAAAGAAAGCGCTTAAATTCAAAATTGACGAAATGAAAATCAAAAAACCGGCCAAATGGGACGGGGAGTGGAGAATCGTTATTTTTGACATCCCAGAGAGATTTAAAAAGGCCAGAGAGGCCTTGCGCCGCAAGATTATGGATCTTGGGTTTCGCAAATTGCAGGAATCAGTGTTCATTTTTCCGCACGAATGCGAAGATGAGATAAATTTTATAACGGAAGTTTTTCTAATCAGGCCGTTTGTGAGATTTATGAGAACAAAGTCTTTTACCAATGAAGAACAAATAAGGCTGAAATTCGGCTTGTTTTAAATGTTACCTAAAAAATGCTGGAGCAGAAAATGGGTAACATTTTAGATTAGATTAGATTAGATTAGATTGATAAATATTTTATTTATGCTAAGCTTTTTATGTAAAAATGGTATCTTTAAAATTTAAGTAATTTTCTAAAAACTTTTTTGAAAGGAGAGATAAAAATGTATATATCAAAAAAGCAAGAAGTAGAATTAAATAAGAAGGTGAATGGATTTGTTGAGTCAAATCGCAAAATATGCTGGGAAGCAGAATTTGAAAAGGGAGAATATTGCATCGGGGAAAAAGCGGTTATGAAGTTTATCAGAGAAGTTGTTGATGAACTTCCTTAAAACTGTTTTGTCTTTCATTGTGTGACAAAATTCATCAAAGGCTTTGCGATAACATCAAAAAGCCTTTTTGTTTTTATAAATCTAAGAATATTTTTGCAGTTTGTAACACTTTGACATTCAATGTCCAAGTTGGTGCTACTTACCCTTCCAAATAAACCAATGTCAATTTGTGTTCCTTGGGTTCAAAGTTGGTGATTTGGAAATTGTAGGAACGGCCCATTTCCAATTTTTGCTTCATCTCGGCTTCGGTTTTGAATCCGGAAATGTGGACAAGGCCGGACACGCCTTCTTCTATGCTGGCCAAAGCGCCGTGCCGGTTGAACTTTATGACCACGCCTTTGACGATATCGCCTTTGTGATATTTGTCTTTGGCTTCCTGCCACGGGTCAAGTTTGAGAGCTTTCAGCGACAAAGAAACTTTGCCGTCAACGATATTGATGATTTGAGCCTTGACTCTTTCTCCTACTTTGAAATGATTGGCTGGCTTTTCTATCAGCGACCAGTCCAGCTCGGAAATGTGCGCCAAGCCTTCCAAGTTGTCGTCTATTTTTATGAAAATTCCGAAGTCCACCATGCCGGTAACATCCCCCTCCACGATGTCTCCGATTTTGTATTTGGAAACCATATCTTTGATCTCCTCCATATCGCTGTTTTTTTCCGAAAAAATCAATTTGTTTTCTTTTTGATCGCTGGCGATTATCGTTACTTTCAGTTTTTCTCCTTTCAGCTTTTTCAGCTCTTCTTCAATTTTGTCTTTGTTGCCGTCTTGAACGCGGGGGTAATGATTCGATTTCAATTGGGATGTCGGCAAAAAGCCCTGCACGCCGTTCCATTCCATCACCAAACCGCCTTTATTGGCGTCTATGACGGACAAAACCAAGGGCGTTTTCGTTTTCTGCAAATCTTCCGCTTCTTTCCAAACCATTTTTTGCTTGGCTTCTTTCAAAGACAGGGAAAAATAACCTCTTTCATTTTCCAGTTCGGCTATTTTGACGGTGATTTTGTCGCCCGGAACCAGCGCCCTGATTATGTCTTTGGCGCGATTGTATTCCCGGCCGTAAATGATGCCCGTGCCGACAGGCGAGAGGTCCACGAAAAGAACGGAGCGTTCCTGGCCTAAAACAGTCCCTTCTATTAAGTCGTCCACTTTGGGAACGGGAAGAGGAGCGAGTTTCATCAAAATATCCATAAGCCCAAAATGAACGGCGGGCAATATCGTTTTTTCTTTTTGCGCTGTGGCTGTTGTCATAATTTACAAGTATATTTAAAAATTATTTTTTTGCAAGAAACTAATGACTTTGCTATAATTACGAGCGAACAAATTGTTAAATGAAAATAATATTTACCAATCATGCCAAGTTTAGAATACAGGAAAGAAAAATAAAATTCAGCGATGTTAAAAGCGTTATAGCGGATTATGACAAGATTGTTAAAATGTTTGATGATAAAGTTGTTGCAAAGAAAGCCTTTGAAAGTTATGGTTTGGAGGTTGTTTATAAAAAGAACAGGAATATAATCATAGTTATAACCGCTTATTATTTATAGTTGGCAATGCAATGAAAATACAATACGATAAAATAGCTGATGCCGTGTATATATATATGAAAAAAGGCAATATTTTCAAAACGATAAAAATGAAAGATCGGCTTGTTGTTGATACTGATAAAGAAGGTAAAATCTTGGGAATAGAAATTTTAGGAGCGTCTGCGCAAATTCCCAAAAGCCAATTAAAAGGAATCAAAATCGGATCGCCTGTTTTTTGTTCAACATCGAATGTCTAACAGTTTATAAAAAATTGGTTGCGGAAATGTCAAAAAAGATATATATTATTTAAAAATATGTCTTATTTGGCAAAATATAAAAAGAACGATTTCAAAAAACTTTCTTGGGAAGAATATAGCAAGACTTTAGATATTCTCTGTGAAAAAATAAGGAGATACATAAAGAAAAACGGAATTAAAATTGATGCTGTTGTACCAATTTTAAGGGCCGGAGCTATTCCTGGTATATTCCTCGCTTATAGATTTCATATCCTTAGGATCCTTCCTCTCCAGTATCATTATCGATTTACCAAAAACAAGATTGAACTACGAAAGATATTAAATATCAACCCAAAAGGATTGAGTCTTCCCTCAAAACCAACATTCTTGCTTGTTGAGGGAAATCATTGTTTTGGGTTAACAGCTTATACCGCAGCAAAAGACCTTAAACGAGCTTTTCCAAATTGTAAAATTATTTATGCTGTCGATCACATAGATTATTCCTATCAAAAAATAGACAATGTTGATAAAATTTTTTATGGTAAACTGACCAATGAAACTAGAATCTTATCAAAAAAAGATTGTCTAAAGAAGGGTATAGAGAATCCCTTGTCCTATTTGTTTCCATGGGAAGATATTGAAGAAGAATGGGCAACAGTTCAAGGAAAACAATTTAAATATAAAGACGTTGAAATACTGGAGCGTGGTAAGTTAAAAAAGGAAATTAGTAAATAGTTGCTAATACATAACCGAGCGTTGCGTATGTGGTCAAAATGTTCCCCTTAATTCTGCTATCGCCTAAATAAGGGGAACATTTTGTTTTAAGTTGAATTTCTTTGCCAGAAAATTTTAAATTTGCTATGATATAGGCAAATGGTAATCACATATTACGGAGCGGCGTGTTTCAAGGTTCAGTCGGGGGAAACCGTCCTGGCTTTTAATCCGCCGTCCAAAGAATCGGAATTCAAATCGCCGCGGTTCGCTTCCGATATAGTTTTAGTCAGCTCCAATCATAAGGACTACAATGGCTGGGAAAACCTGCCCGGCAAGATGGAAGGCCCAGCCGCCAGCTCTGAGCAGGCCGGGCGGGCAAGCGCGAAGCCGTTTGTCGCCAATGGCAACGGCGAGTACGAAATTTCCGGCATTTACATAAAAGGCATCGGTTCAAACGGCCGCAATAATACTGTTTACAGCATCGTTCTTGAAGATATTTCCATCTGCCATTTGGGCGCGTTAAGCAAAGAAATGGACCCAAGTTTGAAGGAGGCGGTGGGCGAGGTGGACATATTGTTCATTCCCATTGGCGGAGGAGAACTTCTTGACCCGCAGAAAGCGGCCGGCGTAGCCATTCACCTTGAGGCGAAAATAGTCATTCCGATGAATTATAACGAAAGCCAGCTGAAACAATTTATAAAAGAATTCGGAGCCGGCGAGGCGACGGCGGCGGACAAACTGACCATCAAGAAAAAAGATTTGGCCGACAAAAAAGGAGAAGTCGTCGTTTTAAAATCAGCCGTGTGATTAGTGTGAATTGCGGAACTCTATTATTCGCGACGCCTTACGGAGCGCGGCGGCGCGAGTAGAGCAAATTTTCAGCAGAAAATTATGCGAGCCGAGCGGATAATAGAGTTTCGCAATTCAAAAAAAGATGCCACTTATTGACAACATAGAAAAATTGCATAAAAAGCCGGACCATATCAAAAGGCGGATTTTGCTGGCTGGCGTTTTTGTTATAATGTTTATTATTGTTTCCGTTTGGGTGTCCACTTTAAGAATTACTTTAGGGAAGGAAAGCCCGAAAGACAGCCAAGTTTCCTCGCCTCTTTCCGTTTTTTTTGGCATTATCAAGGGCGGGATTGATGTTGGAGTAAACGGAGTAATGGGTTCGGTAAATAAATTTAAGCAAGATTATGAGCCAAAACAAGGAGAATAGAATAATCAATCGGGATATTTCCCAAGAAATGCGCGAGTCTTACATAGATTACGCGATGTCCGTTATCGTCGCCCGAGCCTTGCCCGATGTCCGGGACGGGCTTAAGCCGGTGCATCGGAAAATTTTGTACACTATGCATCAGGCCGGTTTGACGCATTCAGCCAAATTTCTAAAATCGGCCGCCATTGTCGGCGACGCTCTCGGCAAATACCATCCCCACGGCGACGTGTCGGTGTATGACGCGATGGTCAGGATGGCGCAAGACTTTTTGATGCGATACCCGCTGGTGGACGGGCAGGGGAACTGGGGGTCGCTGGACGGCGATTCCGCGGCGGCGATGCGTTACACCGAAGCCAGAATGACTTCCATCGCCGAGCAAATGTTGTCCGATATCCAGAAAGAAACGGTGGACTTCAAGCCTAATTACGACAATCGTTTGATGGAGCCGTCGGTGCTTCCGGCCGCCGTTCCGCAGCTGCTCATAAACGGGTCTTTTGGCATCGCCGTCGGTATGGCGACCAGCATTCCCCCCCATAATCTGGGTGAAGTGATTGACGCCGTCAATCATCTCATAGACAATCCCGGCGCCAGCTTGGAAGATTTGATGCGATTCGTGAAGGGGCCGGATTTCCCCACGGGCGGAATAATTTACAACGCCAAAGACATAGAGCGGGCTTACGCCACGGGGCGGGGCGGAGTGGTAACGCGAGGCGAGGCGGAAGTGGCGG
>Ga0209542_10009328_pt1 | contig 18031 bp, 20 predicted proteins | sample RifCSPhighO2_01_FD_184028 | JGI IMG/M metagenome (GOLD analysis project Ga0209542, IMG submission 184028) | Soil microbial communities from Rifle, Colorado - Rifle CSP2_plank highO2_0.1 (SPAdes) (version 2) | ecosystem: Environmental > Terrestrial > Deep subsurface > Rock core/Sediment ...
ATAATATATAATTTACCATTTCCAATCTCACTCATCTTTCTTACTAAATCTTCTCCTTCTTCATCTAAATTAACTCCAATAACACTTATTGTAATTCCCGCAAACACAGCCTCACCAACAGCATCTAATGTCTCTTTCTCAGGATTAACTCCTACAGTTGGCAATCCATCTGTTATTACAATTAGATGTTTAGTTGCATTCTCATTTGGAAATAATTCAATAGCTTCCTTAATTGTACTTGCAATATCAGTCTCTTTCTTAGCTCTTATGTTTATTATTTCTTTCAATAACAAATTAAAATCATGAGTAGGTCTCACTCTATTTTCAACCCCGCTTCCAAATACCAATAATCCAACTTCATCTTTTTCTTGTATTGCTTTGTAAGCTAATGCAATCCCAGCTTTCTTGCATAACTTTATTTTTTCTCCCCTCATACTTCCAGAAGCATCTAAAGCATAAACCAAGTAAATTTTCCCCTTGCTTTCTTTTCTAAAAACATTGATATCATTTATTTCTAACTTAGAATGTTTTCTTCTCACAGCTCTTTTTACACTCCCTTTAATATCAATATCTTTATATCTATCACCTTTTTTATATAATCTTGAATCATATTTCTCTCCATATAAGCTAAACTTCTTGTTTACTCTTTCTCCAATCAAACCTTTAGCTTTTAGATTATCAAGTTCTTCAAAATACAAAGTTAATCCAGCTAATTCTATTCCTTTTTCTGTAACACTTCCTTCTTTGTTAATCAAACTATTATCTTTCAATCCTTCAATCTTATCTTTTATTTTCTTTTTTAATTGTCTTTGATATTCAGGAAATTTTAAATTTTTTCTCAAACTTTCGCTATCTTCTCCTGTAATCTCTCTTAAAAATGTCTCTCCATAGAGTTTTTTAGACATATTATAATCTTTAACCAAATGTTCATATATCATATCTGGATTAAATGAAAAAATTCCTTGATTAATGCTGTCAATTATTAAATGCCCCTCATCTATTATTTTTTTATCGCTTTCCATAACAGAATGCATCAATCCAGTTTCATCACTTCCAAGATTTCCAGATAACTCATCAATATTCTTAGTATCTTCTACATCTATATTTTCTCCGCTAGGGAACATCACCACTTTCTTCTCTTTCTTCAATATATTGCTTTAATTCTTTTCTGACAAATTCCTCTGGTTTCATTAAATATTTTACACTTGGTTTTAATCTTATTCTATGCGCTACAACGCTCATTAAAGCTTTTTCAACATCTTTCATCTCAACTTTTTTTCTATTGTCAATTAAAGCATTACTTTGAGCTCTTTCATATAACCCAATACTTACTCTTACACTTGGAACTCTTTCCAAATCTTTATTTTCTCTTAAATATCTCACAAATTGTAAAGTTGTATTTAACAAACTTTCAGGGAATTCTATTGTTTTAATTACTTCACTTTTACTTTTAACAATTTTCTTTTCAATATCTAAAGTTTCAGGATATCCCATATAAACAACATCTAATCTGTCAAGTAAAACTTCGCTTAATCTTTCAGTTCCAGCAAAATCTTCTGGATTCATAGTACTTATAAAAATAAAATTGGCCGGGAAATCGATATCATAACTTCCAATAGTTGCCTTTCCTTCTTCTAAAACTTGTAATAAAGCATTCTGTAATTTTTCAGGCAGTCTATTAAGCTCATCAAAGAATAAAACTCCGTTATTAGCTTTAAATATCTTTCCTGGAGTAAAAGCTTCCACGCTTAATGGTCCATATTGCATTGCTTTTATAGGATCAATATCTCCAAGTAAATCTTCAACTGTTAAATCAGGACTTCCTTGTATTCTAACAAATCTTTTCTCTCCTTTAACTTCAATCACTTTCTGTTTCTTATCCTTGCAGCTTGGACATAAAGGATAACTAGGATCACAATGAAATTCGCAATCATTTGCCTTAATTGATGGTAATAATTTAGCTACATTCTTTGCTAATGTTGTCTTTCCAATTCCAGGACTTCCCACAATAACAATATGTCTGTTCATTATCAGTGCACTTAATAGTTGCTGTTTAGTATTATCTTGTCCTATTATATCTGAAAATGCATCTTTGTTTATTAACTTTTGAAATGTTTCATTTATCATTTTTGCCTCCACTAAAAGCCTTTAATATAGAAATAGGGTGTTTATAAAGTTTGTTAATTACTTAAATTTACCCAAATTATATAAGTAAGTTCTGATTAATTAATATTGATGAGGACCTTAAAACATGAATTATGAATTTAATTTAGTTTTTGATGATATTATCCTTAAACAATTACAGAAAGCAGCAAAAAATCAGGCTGTCAAGCAAATTTTAATTAAAATGCTGGATAAGATTGAAATACTTGGTCCAAATGCAGGTAAATTATTAGATTCTAAATTATTTATTTATGAAACAAAAAATAAACATCCTCCGATAAGACTTTATTTTAAATATAATCTTATTACTAATGAAATATATATTTTTGAATATGAAATGAAAACTAGTAAAAAAGAACAAAATAAAACTCTAAATAGAATACGAAAAAAAGCATCAGAATCCTAAATTTTTTCTAGTAAATTTTTTACCTTTTGCGATATTGCTTTCAAATTCTAATAATCTTTGATATATACTAACATTTCTAAGTGTTTTTATTTCTTCTTTCATTAGTTCATACTCACTTTTTTGGATTGTAATTGTGGTTGTCATTTTCTTGAAGATTAACATATTCTTATAATATATATAACTTTCGATAAAAGTTTGTTGATTTATTTTTTCCTTCTAATTTTATTCAAGTCATAAATTATATATTCAAGATTTTTATAATCTGGTCTTAAAGAATAATTTAAATTTTTATAAAAAGGATTTTCTTTTTTTGTATCTTTCCATATAGCTTCTCTTTCCCTTCTCTCTAGCTCCAATCTATCCAGCCTTTCTCTCATCTCTCTTTCTCTTTGTTTTTCAATATCTTTCCATCTAGCTTCTCTCTCTTTTCTCTCTCTTTCTATTCTATCTAATACTTCTTGTCTTTCTTGTTCTGATCTTCTTATTCTTTCCTCCGCTCTCCTAAGTGTATCATCTGCTTCTCTTCTGTGTCTTCTAAGTAATTCACTAAACTCTTCAGCTGTTCTAGCATAATATATAAATGGACCATTTGCTGTTGGTTGTGTTCTTCTTTCTAAATATGCATCATATTGTGTTCTTTTATCAGAATCAGAAAGAATATCATAAGCTTTCTGTACGGCTCTATATTGTAATCCCTTATCTTTCTCCCTAGCTAGTTTGGCAGAAGTATCTGGATGCCATTCTACAGCTAAACTTCTAAAAGCTTTTCTAATGTCATCAGGAGAAGCACCCTTAGTTATTCCTAATCTTTCATACAAGTTTCTAACATCTGCCGGTTTCATAAAAAATTGAAAATATAAGGTGTTTATAAATCTTTCGATTATGTTGTTTCTTTATAGTGGTTACAAAACGAAAGGTTTAAATATTAGAGATATTCTCAAATATGTATATTAAATGTATAGAATATACAATAAAAATGAAAAACAAGCAATTTATCTTAACAAAAAAGATAGCTAAACATGGAAAACAGGCCATAATAGTTATACCTAAATTTTTACAAAATACCTTAAGACCAAAAACCTTAGTTAAACTAACTATTGATATTCTAGAAGAAGGAGAAAAAAATGACAAAAGATTTAATTAAAAGAATAGCACATATAGACCAAGCTTTAAGAAGTCATACAGATGGTTATTATAATTCCAGGACTTTTTTTACAACAAGAGATGATGAGGCTAAAGCTTTAGTGCCATATGATATTAATGATTTAGTATTGCTAGCTGCATTAACAAACTCAGATTTATTGCTTTCAGGAACTACTGGAGCTGGAAAAACACACCTTTCGAGAATGATTATGAATGGATTATATGGATCAGATGGATTTACCAATTTAACAGTAACTCCTGGGCTTGGTGAAAGTGATTTTATAGACATAGATATAGCATCAGTTAAATCAGGAAAAAAAACACCAAAGCAAGCAATTACTACAACACCATTATTGACACAACCAGGAGCTATAATAAATGAAATTAACAGAACTCCTGAAATATTACAGAATGTATTTATATCTTACTTAGAAAGAATATTTTCATTAAAAGGACTGGAATTTCCAGTAGGTGTAGGAATGTTGCCTGGCAAAGATTCTCCTCAAGATCCACACTATCAATTCAGGCTTTTATCAATTAACGAAGGTCCAGGTTATTCTGGAACTTCTGCAATAGATAGGGCAGTAAGAGATAGAGTAGCCTTAGAAATACCAATGGATCATTTCAGACCAAGAAAAGAAGATATTAGACAAATGATAAGAAACAGAAATGATTCTGATTTAGCAGTTGAAAAAATTAATGGCGGAAAATTAGAAGATGTTCTAAAGATTATTGATTTAAATACTAAAATTCCATTATCTGTAAGCGCAGATGAATTTTTAGTATATTTACAAGGGTTAAGTAATTGTATAAGATCTGCAACATATTCGATGAGAGGAATAGAATTTGATCAAAAGGATTTATGCAAAGGCTGCCATCATGTTAAAGATGCTGTATCAGATAAAGGAAACATCTGCGGAAGCGTTTATTCTCCCTCAGACAGAAGCATGATTAATCTTAAAAAGATAGGAAGAATGGTTAGCGCCTTAAGAGCATACAAAGTGATTAATGGTGTGATAAACGGAGAATTTGGAGATCAAGAAATGTCTCAAAGAGAAGCAAAGAAATTTGTTGATAAATATACAGAAGGATTACAAGTTGAATTAGATGATTTAATTTCTGTTGCACCATTTGTTTTGGCAAATAAAACAGTAATGGATCCAAGATGGGTAAGTCAATATTTCCAAGGAAGTAAATTTTTAGCTACACAACATCTTTTAGATACTGTAAGAAAGAAATTTACACATTGGGTTGGCTCACCGGCATATGAAGCATTAGTGAAAGCTAGAGGTAAATTTACACCTGAAGTTAGAGCTGAAATAGAAAAATATGTTACAGGCACAGATGCATGGGCATACAATCTGGGAGATCTGGCTGGTAATGGTTATAGGCCGGGAAATAGAGATGTTAGTAAATTAGAACAAGCACTTTCCTAGAACATGACAGAATTAGACGAAGAATCCTTAAGAAAATTAAGGAAAGAATTAGGAAAAGAACAAGGAGATTTAACTAGTCCAGATTCTGCTAAAAATGGAGAAGCAGCATTAACTAGAGAAGAACTAAAAACATTAAAAAAAGAATTAGGAGAAAGACAAACTCCTTATAAAGTTCCATATTGGGAAAGTGATTTTGGACTAACAGAAGAGGAGTTAAGAGGAATTAGGCAATATCTTGGAATTAAAGAAGAAGCATTTGATCCTTTTGCTAAAACTCGAGAAAGAAAAACTTCTCCAATTCCAGAGAAACCAATCCAAGAAATTTCTGTAAATGATGAAATGTTAAGGAAATATTCTCCAATTCAACCAATCCCTCCAATACCATCCATTCCACCAATACCACCAATCCCTAGCATTCCGCCCATAAGGAGAAAAATAAGAGGATTAGAAGAATTAATAGAAGATAATTTTCTAGATTCAATGATAAAGCAGGATATTGGTAAAATTTATGAAATCCTAGAGGAGAAATATTCAAAGGAGAATATTATCAAAAATAAGATTAATAAATATATAAAATATAACGATTCAGATTTTTTTAAAAAGAAAGAAAAATGATAGACCAACTAAAAAAATTATTATTTGATCAAAGATGGGGAAACTATGATTTTGATATTCAGCAGACTGAAACCCTGGGTTTGATATCAGCAGGAACAGAAGACACTGCAAACTGGAAGATTCATATTCAAGTGGATGAAAGATTAAAAAAATTAGATGAAATATTGTCACAATACAGCACAAATGGAAAAGAATTATTATCAAGTTTTAGAAAGAAAAATAATTATTTCAAAGGTAAAGATAATCTAGACAACCTACTTTATTTTATTGTAGGCCATGAAGTCGGACATTGGAGATACTGTCCTAGTCATATTGATGATAGAGAAGAAATATTCGCAGGGGTAGCAGAGGGACTAGATGAAATAGGATTCACAAGAGAGCAGATACAAGAAAATTCTCAGAGAATTTATAACTATTTTGCAGATATCTTAGATAATGTTATGAATATGTATCGTGATAAAGAAAATAAAAGATTTGCAGACGGATTTTTAACTTTTTACACAAAAGAAGGTATCATTGGTAAATATACAGAAGATTTCTTCATGTTTGTTGATACCATAGCAAAACTAGGTATTGATGATAAAGCAATGAAAAATTTCGCAGAAACATTTAGAAAAGATTACACAAGATTAAATCCAAAAACAAAAAAAATTATTGAATTATTAGCTGAAGATACATCTATTGCAGATAAAGCAATGGATGCCAATGGCATTTTAACATTGGAAGAAAAAGTAGGGATATATCATGCCTTAGATGATAAAGAAAAATGGCATTATAAGGCAAAAGAATTTGCTAAAATAATAGGTAAACATGTCAAAGATGAAAAAGAAAAAAATAATTCAACACACTCAAGCAATGGAAATGCTAATCAACATAATCATGGACAGTCAGAAGAAGATATCAGAAAATTAGTAAGAAGAAGTTTGGAAAAAGGTCACTCTACAGCATATGCGCCAGCTGGAATAGCTTTAGATGAAATATACAAAGCTAGAGCTGAGCAATTAGCAATAGAAATTCAAGCCCAAGAAGGAGACCTATCAAAGCTACCAATAGGATATTTACAAAGAGAAGAAATAAAAGATAATGATTTTGACTTAAACAGAGTAGATTGGCAAAACCCTGAATTAGGATTAGATAAAGATGGAAGAGAAGAAATAGAATTTTTTGAGATGCAAAGTCCTTTCTTTGCTGAAAAAAAGGGTCATGAGAAAGGAGGGCAAATTCCAGACATTTTGTGGTTAATAGATAAATCTGGTAGCATGACTGCAGGTTATAATCCTGAAAGAGGTACAGGTCCTTATGATATGTTGCTAAGATCAGCTTATTCTGTTTTTAAATATTTAGAAGATCATGATCAGATTCAACACATGAAATTCGGTAATGTTCTTTTTGAATCCATACCAAATTATTTTTCAGGATGGCGTAGTTATTTTGATATGCAACATGTCAAAGAAACAATGTTAGATCCAAGCAGATATAATGTAGAAATAAATCCTAAAGATATTATTAAAGCAAGATTATTCGGCAATAGAAATATAGGAGGGACTAATTTAGATGAATTGGTAGTTAAAGAAGCTGTTGATGATAATGATAGAAAATTTTGGGCAATTGTTGTTTCAGACGGAGATATTCATAATACTGAAGAAGCAAAAAGAGCTATTTCATATATTGCAAGCAAAGGAAATCATATCAGCTTCATCAATATTGGGTCAGGTTATAGTGGTTCATTTTCAGATCATGTAAGAGAAGTGGGTGGGGATGTTCATAATGTTTCTGATTCATCAGACTTACCAAAATTAATTTTAGGAAAAGCAAAGGAGATTTATGCTATACAATGACTAGCTTCACCAAAAAGTTTATAAATAGTCAATATAGCGACTCTAGTATATAAAATGGAAAAACAAAAAGAAATGGAAAAAGAGCAGGAAGAAATTCTACCTCCAAAAATAGAATTAACAGAAGAAGTTAAGAAAAAATTAGAAGAAATTAAGAACAAGCTAGAAAGATTCAAGACTCAAGTTCTAAAGGAAAATCCTGAAATAATAGGAATTTCACTTTTACCACCACCAAAACTTTCTCAAAACGCTTCAGATAAAGAAAAAGAAGAAGAAAAAGATAAGATAGATGTTTTTGTTTTGGTTAATGACACAAATGTAGAAAAGAAATTCGAACTTAAAGAAAAAGTTTTGAAGAGTTCTGATAAAGTTGCTTTATCGATAGATAAAAATCTCTATCCACAAGTCATGTTAACAACAGAATTAAAGGAAGCTGCTTTCGATGCTAAATATGAATTACTGCAATTAATTTCGTTATCAGCTCCAATCTATGATTCTAGTGATATGTTGGCAGCAATAAAAGTTGCTGAATTGCATAAAACAATGGTTTTAAGAAAATTCGACAAATATATTGTTTCATATGTAGCAGCAGGCTCATTATTTAGAGGAGAAAAATCAAATGATATTGATACTTATATTGTCATAGATGATACTGATGTTAAAAAAATGTCTAGATATGAATTAAAAGAAAGACTTAGACAGATGATAATTACAATGGGTTTTGAAGCTTCTGATATTACCGGAGTTAAAAAATCATTCCATATTCAAGTTTATATTCTTACAGATTTCTGGGAATCTTTGAAAGATGCTCACCCAGTTATTTTCACATTATTAAGAGACGGAGTTCCATTATATGATCGTGGAGTTTTCACACCATGGAAATTATTATTGCAAATGGGAAGAATTAAGCCAAGTGATGAAGCTATCGACATGCAATTAGACATAGGAGATAAATTATTAGATAATGCAAGAAAGAAAATGCTCGGAATTGTCGCAGATAATGTTTATTATGCTGTTCTTGATCCAAGCCAAGCTGCCGTCATGTTTTATGGTTTAAATCCACCAACACCAAAAGAAACTCTAAAGTTAATGGAAGAAATTTTTGTCAAAAAAGAAAAATTACTTGAGCCAAAATACATTAAAACATTACAAAAAGCTATTCAAACATTTAAAGACTTTGAACATGGTAAATTACAAACATATTCTGGAATTGAATTAGAAAATTTCTTGAAAGAAGCAGAAGAATACATAAAAAGAATAAAAAAACTATTCATTCAAATTGGAAGCAAGCATGAAAAACAATCTGTACAAGACATTTATAATAGCTGCATTAAGGTAGTTAATGATGTATTATCCTCAGATAATATCAAATTTACTCAAACAACTTTAATTAAAACATTTTCAGAATATTGCAGTAAAAATAACATAAACGAAAAAGCTGTTTTTATTCTTAAAGATATAATAAAGGCAAATGAAGATTATAAAGCAAAAAAATTATTAAAAGCCGAACACGAGAAAGCTAAACGTGAATCTAAAACATTTATTAGAATAATGGTTGATTATTTGCAAAAGAAAAAGTCATTTGAACTATCAAAAGCAAAAATAAGATTCAAATATGGAGATAAAACAGGTGAATTGATCATGCTTGAAAAAGAAGCTTTCTTGATAGATGACATTAATGCCAAAGATAAGGAAATTTCTAAAGCAACCTTAACAGAAGATGGCTCTTTGCTTCATATTGAAAAAGTTAAATTAGTTGATTTTGAAGATGCTATAGCAAAAGAAAAGATTCCAAAAGAAATCATGATAAAAGAGAAAATATTTTCTCAGCTTAAATCTAGATATGGTAAAAATGTTGAATTGTTAGTTAATTATTAATTCTACAGAAAAGCTTAAATACTTTAGAATACTTTAAAATACTATATGAAAGCAAAACAAATAAGTCTAACAATGCCTGAAAGTATGTATGAAGCTTCTCAAGAATATTATAAAGAACTAGGTTATAGGAACTTACAAGAATTTATACTTGAATTAGTTAGGCAAAAAGTGATTATAGAAAATTTAGAAAGATATAAAAAAATAGAAGAAAGAATGAAATCTGGAAAGGGTGTCAAGAAATTTAGTCAAAAAGAGGCTGTAAAATATATAAAAGGCCTATGATATGGAATACTCAATAGAATTTAGTGATGAATTCGAGAGATCTATAAAAAAATTGATGGATGAAAAAAGATAAGGTATTATTTGAGCAAATACAAAAGAAATTATTAGAAATTGTAAATAATCCAGAACAGTATAAACCATTAAAAAATATTTTCGCAGGTTATAGAAGAGTTCATTTTGGAAGTTTCGTTTTAATTTATAAGATAAAAGATAATATAATTAAGATTATCTCATTAGATCATCACGATAAAGCATATTAAAATCATGAAGAAAGAATTTTCCAATACCATATAATCTCTTAATAGTAGTAACTAATAGAAAGGTTTAAATACACTCATTTTACCTATTAAAGAATAAAATGGCAGAGATTCCTAAAACAGTTACATTAGAATTAGAAGAAAATGATGTACAAGAAGATATAGTTAAAGTACTTGAGTCTATGTCTAAGATAAGATCTGCAGCTTTGGTGGATAATAAGTTAGATGAGAAGCAAAAAGATGAATATTTACACCTCGCTTATAGATTAGCTTCTGGAATAGAGGCATTGGCCGATAATAGTCTTCTGGGAAAAATGGATAGTTTAGTTAAAATTGTAGACAAAGATAAAAGATTATTAAGATATGATTATTTGCAAGATAATTATTGGAGAAAGAATAATCCTGAATTTACATCAACATTGGATAGAATTTTAATATCAATTTTTGCTGATGATCTAAGTTCATTATCTAATAAACATCATATTTTGCAGGCAATTAAATTCTTAGGCGTTAAAGAATCACCATTTGAAGAAAAAGAAAAAGTTTACGAGACAATATCGCCTGTTAATGGAAGAGTAAAAGAGCAAAAAAAGAAATCACTAAAAGAAAAGTTATTTGGTTATTCGTATAGAATAGAGCAAGAAGATGAGTTTGTATTAAAAGTAAAAGGCAATACACAATTTCTTGATGATTTAGTAGAACAGGCAACAGATCTTGGTTATAATGAATTACAGATTGGTATATCTTCTGAAAAATTAGGGAAATTAAAAGAAAGATTCCCAACAATAAAGTTAGTAAATGAGATAAATCCGAGAAATGAAAATAGAAGATTAGAGAAATTTGTTAAAAATGCAATAAAATATACTGCTCCAATATCTTATCCATTGCTTGGCTGTTTATCCGGTAAATTACAAGGAAAAATAAATCAATACACAAATAAATATTCAACGGAGGATGTATTATTCTTTTCAGTTTGTACGGAAATATTTGGTGGACTTGCTGGCAGTATAACTGGAGCATTTATGAAAAACCCACTGTTTATATTTCCTGGTATATATTGTTTTGTAGAAGGACTAGCACGTTTGATGATAGCTACTTCTCCTGGTGGTGGAGATACTGTTCCAACACTTCCTGGAAAAATATTATCCTATCCTCTTGAAAAATTAACTAAACCAGCAGATAATGATACTCAAATTAGAATAAAACTTCCAAATTCTATATCTAAAAAAGAAGATATTAATCAACAAAACATGTTTACATATTTTACAAAAGCAGCTCAATTAGAAATTCCAAAAGAAATCCAAGGTAATCTTTCTTGGAGTACTGAAAATCACCATCACTATGCAAGAGAATTTGCATCTTACTTGGATAATAAACTAAAAGAACTTGGAGCTAAGCCATTATTAGAAAGTTACATCGACAAAAAAAATCAGATTTATAATGTATTTTCAAATGTAAACCTAGGACATTATAGAAGATTAACAACATTAGCATTCTCAAAAGATAATAGATATATATTATCATTTACAGTTAAACCTCAAGATTCACAAGATTATATTAAAACAGTTAATGAAACACTAGCAAAAAATATTAACGATATAGAAAAAGCTAAAGAAATAACACAAAAACTAGATGCCTTACATGTTCACTTAGCAAGATTTAAAGACAAGAATGAACTATTTAACGAGGAAATTGTCAACTAAGATGGCAGACATAACAATAGTAAATAAAAAAACAGTAAAAAGAAGATTAAGACAGTTAGGAATAACCTCTTTATTATTATTTAGCCTTTATCCTATCAATCTTGCAAATAAGAATATAAATAATTATTTTGCTAATCGTAAGGTTGAACATGCAATAAAAGAGAATCATTATAATAAAGCAAATGAAAATTTAATCGAAATAAGGTATAGATTAGATGAAACACAAATTGAAAGTCTAGTAGCGCAAATAACCCATATTCACCCAGATAGTTTATATAAAAAAGCAAGCGCAATAGAAAATGATGACAAGAAACTTGAATCATTAAGAGAGATAAATGATGAATATACTCAAATTAATAAACAAAATCAGGAATTAAAAGAGACCTATCTTAGAACATATATCTTAAGTATTACAGAAAAATTAAAGAAGAATGAAAATGCAAGATTTGTAGATTCTGATCTTGCAAATCTTTTAGGAGATGAAATAGTATTCACAAAAGGTGTTGTTAAAACAGTTGATGTGCCTGAATCATTTATTGATCAATTAGTATCTCAAGAAGCAGCCTTCATAGCAAAATATAATTGTGAAGAATCTTCCTATCTAGATTCAATAGTCTCTAGATCAATTGCTTTAATTAAAAAACTGTCTCCTGAAAATAATCAGGAAAAAATTGGAATAATCTTGGAGTCTTATGCTCAATATGCTAAGATTATCATACCAAAGGCATGTGAAACATCAAACACTTATAAACTTAATATACTGAAATCATTAAAGAATTCAGAGACTGAAAATAATTATAAACTTCTAGGTTTTGACGTAGATCAGGCTATTCTTGATTTAGTACAAAATAATAACCTTTAAAAACCCTTAATTTTCTCTAAATATCATGGAAGCAATTATACACAATTTTCGAGGAGGAGTAAAGACCCATTACGCTAATCAGTTAATCCTAATTATACCTTCAATTACATCAAGAGAGGCAGCTGAAAAGCTTTCTAATAAAAAAGTTACATGGCAAACTCCAAGCGGAAAAGAAATTTATGGTAAAATATCAAAACCCCATGGAAATAAAGGGGCTGTAAGAGCAATTTTTGAAAAAGGATTACCTGGACAAGCTCTAGCAACAAAGGTAAAAATAGAATAATATGGCAACATTAAGAAAAGGTAAATGTTATCGATTTATTGAACGTCCTTATACTCGTAAATCAAAATTTAAGAAAAAAGGATATATTAAATCTGTTCCACCATTAAAAGTAGTAAGTTTTGGAATGGGAGATCCTAAAAAAGATTACACAAATAAAGTAAGGTTAGTTTCAACTTTACCTCACCAAATAAGGCATAATGCAATAGAATCAGCAAGACAATTAGTTAATCGTAGTTTAACTGAAAAAATTCCATCAGGAGCATACAACTTTATTATTACAATGTATCCGCATCATCTTTTAAGAGAAAACAAAATGTTAGGTGGAGCTCACGCAGATAGATTACAGTCTGGAATGGCACATTCATTTGGTAAAACAGTAGGCTCAGCAGCCCAAGTTAAGGTTGGTAAAACAGTTTTTATGGTAAAAGTAAACAAAGAAAACATCGATCATGCTCGTTCATCTTTAAAAAAAGCAACTCCAAGATTACCAGGCACATATACAATTCTTATTGAGTGAATCCATATTTTCCTTTTAATGGAACAAATACAAATTTTCCTAAACTTTCTGTTTTATCTTTGGTTAATTTAATCATATCTTGAATATACAAATTTCCAACAGGAGCTAACAATATTCCATTTTCTTTTAACTGTTTTAATAAATGTCTAGGAGCTTCTCTAGAAGCAGCTGTTAAAATAATCTTATCATAAAATTTATATTCTTCTAAACCTTCACTTCCATCTTTCTTAATTACTTTGACATTTTTAAAATTCTTTAACTTTTCTTTCGCATATTTGTATAATTCATCTATTATTTCAGTTGTGTAAACTTGTTTAGCTAACTTTGAAAGAATAGCAGCTTGATAACCACTTCCAGTTCCAATTTCTAATATTTTATCTGTTTTCTTAACGTCTAATGCATTTGTCATAAAAATAACAGTAGAAGGTTGGCTTATTGTCTGATCATGTCCTATTGGCAAAGGAACATCATCGTACGCATATTGTTTGTATTTTTTTAACACAAAATTTTCTCTTTTTACTTTCTTAAAAGCTTCAATTACTTCTTCTTTAATCCCTTCCAACATAAATTTTCTTATTAAATAGTTTTTTTGCATAGAAATAGAAAGTTAATAATGAATATAAATTTATTGTGCTAAGCTTAAACCTAAATCTGCCAAAACATCTTGAATTTCTCTAAGAGTTTTTTGACCACTATTTCTATATCCAATTATTTGTCTAGGTGTTAGCGCTATTAATTCTCCGATAGTTTTTATTCCAATGTTTTTAAAAAGATTTGCTGTTCTTACACTAACTTCTAATTCTTCTAAACTTTTATTAGGATTAGTATCCATACTTAAAATACGCCTTACTTGATTTTCATTATATCCACTTGATCTTAAAAGAGGATTTGAAAACATTCTTCCAACTAGTTCCTCTCTAATCTGTGTTGTTAATTCATTTTCTAATTTTTCACGTTCTTGTTCATAATGCACATTTTCTAAATAGGTCTTTATATCTTCATCAGTTGCTAAACCAGCTAAAAAGTTCAATTGTCTTAATCTAATCGGATGCCTTAATTGTCTTAATGCTTTTTCCTCAATCTGTTTCAATCTTGTTCTAGTAACATTAAATTGATTACCAGTTTCTTCTAAACTTTTTGGTCCATCATAACCATCCAATCCATATCTCATTCCTATAACTTTTTTACCTCTACCAACTAAGGTTCCTAAAACTCTATGAATAATTTCTTTTTTATAAGGGGTCATTACAATTCCACCATTTTTTACTTTTTCAACAACAACATCTTCAACTCTATCAGAAACATCTTCAAGAGAGAATTCAGGATTATGATATTCATCTTTTAGAATATTTATTAATAAAGGCCATATCATTCCACTAGCCTGATCAGGTGGAAATATACTTTTTCCCACAATAGTTTTAATAAGAGTATCGTAGGGGGTTTTATCAGGAGTTTTTTTAGCTATATATCTTCTTAATGCAGTTCTTTCAATAATCCCATCAACGAGTGGGACATAAACTTTATCATCCACAAGATCAGAGACAGATCTTTCCCTATCAAAATCAATTAAACCTATACTAGGTAAATTACTTTCTCCACTAAAAGCGAGAAATATATGGGCAGAATTCCTTCCCCTATTTTGTGATGATCTATAAAACTCTACAAGTGGATCATTCCATTCATGAGAGCGTTTTCTAATTATATTAGCATTAATTGTTGCTCCAGAAACACAATATTGTTCTCCAATATCTTCAGTCTTTACACCACAAAGATAAGCTAAAGCTACTTCTCTTTCTTGTTCATGAGATAATTTTCTTAGACTTCCCATTTTAATCAAAAATATGCGAAATTACAGATTTATAAAACTATCGTTTCTTAAAAGTAGTAACTAATAAAATTTATTTCTGCATTCATAATCTATATAAACATCTTAATAAAATAACATAAAATGACAAATATTGTATGGTTTAACGACATTAAGAAGCATAAATCAATTATAGGAACTAAAGCTCTAAATCTAGCTACATTGTATAATGAAAAGTTTCCTGTTCCTTATGGTTTTATAATAACAAATAGTGCATTTAATGAATTTATCAATCCTTTACAAAGAAAAATAAATGATGTTTTAATCGATATTAATATTGATGATAAAGAACAATTACAACATGCTTCTAACATTATTCAAGACTTTATACTAGAACAACAAGTTCCAAATTCAATCTCTCGCGATATAATAGAAGCCTATAATAATATTTCAATAGATACAGATATTTTGCTTAATACAGATGTTCAAACATTAAAATTTATAAGAAGTGGTAGAGATAGTTCATTTGTTGCTCTTCGTTCATCTTCTAATATCCCATCATCAACTTTCATTAATGTTAAAGGGAAAAATAACATTGTTCAGGCATCGCTTCAATCATGGACTTCCTTATTTTCTCCTGAATCAATTGCATTTAAAATAAAAAATAATATTGATATTCAATCTTCTTTAATAGTTCAAAAAATGATAAATCCAGATAAATCAGGCTTAATCAAAATAGATGATAATGAAATTATAATTAATGCCGGCTTTGGCTTGGGAGATGCCATTGTTACAAACTCTGTTAGCTCAGATAATTATATTTTAGATAAATCAACTCTACAACTTAAATCATTTAAGGTAAATAAACAAGAATATAGATTAAACCTAGATGAATTTACAGGTAAAACAATAAAGAAAGATCTTCATCATAATGGAGAAGAGCAAAAACTAAGAGAAGACGAAATTAAAAAAATAGCAAATTTAGCTAAAGATTTACATTCTTATTTTAAAAAACCAATAGAACTTGAATTTGCCTTGGAAGGAAGAAAGGTTTTTGTTATACACTCAAGATTATTATAATTTATCCAACTCTTTTTTAGATGTTAAATAAATAATATTGCTTCTCCAATTCCGAATATCCCTTAATCTTTCAAGTTTATTCAAAGCATCATTTTTTGTAAGATATTTAGATTCTATTAAAATGGCTAAGAATATAGGGGTAAAATATATATCAATTTTTTCTCTAGCATGATGAACAAATTTTGTTTCATCTGTAATTAAAGGTAGCTTCATTTTTAGAGACAAATTGTAAAGCTCGTTATCTGTTTGCTCAATATAGTTTATTGTTTCTATTATTTCGCATGTCTCTATTCTAAGTCTTTTCTTAAATTTGAGAATGCTTTTTGCAATTCTGCCATATCTACCATCATACTTAGCAAAGTTTTCTAGTTCTTTTATTACAGAGTTTGTTGTTATAATTGTAAATAAATTTAATATTTGATCTAAGATATTAATGCTTTCTAAGCTTATTAAAGATGATGTATCAAGAATGTAATTTTTTGAGTTTTCCATATTCCAAGCCCCGTTTAATACTTCTTTGAGCAATTACTTTAACAGATTCCATTTCATCAGCAATTTCTTTTCCAACTAGGCTTTCTATTTTTTCTTTTTTTATTATTCCATTTGCATATAATGTGCTTAGTTCCATCAAAAGCTTATTTTTTTCTTCATGTACCTCTTCAGCTAATTTTGTTTTTACCCATTCAGATTTGTTTACTTTAAGCAGTTTTGAAATTATATCTAAGTCTTGTACAAGATCCTTCGGCATTCTTATATTAAATTGTTCGGTTTTCATTATAAATCACGTATAGTATATGATAGCAATTACTATATAAAGTTTTTGTTATTCATTCAAAGATATTAGAAAAGCCAGTTGAAACAGCTTAATCCTGTCTATTTTGCCTTTATAAGCCTTATAACTATAAAATATGATGTATAGAAAGGTTTATATAGTAGTTATTACTATAGAATAGTAACTAAAAGGTACAAAACATGACAAGAACACAAACATTTAATCAAGAAGAATATCAAGCTACTCTTGAAGAGCTAGCTAAAGTAGGTAAAGGAACAAAACTTTACAAAAATTGGAAGAATGATAAAGATGGCGATCAAGCCGCAGAAATTCTTGCAAATTTAGGACAAACTTTAACAGATGATCAATTAGCTTTTAATAATGCAACAGTAGATGGAATCAGGATGACTGTTGAACATGATTTAGCAACTAGAAAGCAAGGATTAGAAGATAGATTTAATCAATACAAACCTAATATTCTAGATGATTATATAACAACTATGGATAGAACCCTACCAAGATTATACGCTGCTAAAAAAGCTGAAACAGAACAACAGTTAAGTGAAGCTTTGGGAAGTAATGATCCAAATGTTGTAAAACAAGCAAAAGAAATTGTAAAACAACTAACAGAAAGAAAATTATATCAAGAAATTGGAAGATTAATGAGATCTATTCCAGTAAGTGAAGAATACAAAGAACATAATCCAGAAGTTTACAAAAATGTTAAAGATATAGAAGAAAAAGAAAAACTTAGAAGACAAGGAAATCTTGAAGCATTAGCTAGAAAAGAAGTAGCTCAAAGAAAGCTTCATCCAGCATATGGAATGTTACCGGTAGCCAAGAAATGGGCTTCTGAGGGTAATGAAAGTGCATACGAAGCTGGAATTGGAAAAGCAGTTTTAACAAAGACACAAAATGGTTACAAAATTAACAAAGAAGAACTAGCTAAATATGTTGGAAACAATATTGATGCTTACGCCGCAATGGCAGTTTTA
>Ga0209542_10009331_pt1 | contig 18028 bp, 4 predicted proteins | sample RifCSPhighO2_01_FD_184028 | JGI IMG/M metagenome (GOLD analysis project Ga0209542, IMG submission 184028) | Soil microbial communities from Rifle, Colorado - Rifle CSP2_plank highO2_0.1 (SPAdes) (version 2) | ecosystem: Environmental > Terrestrial > Deep subsurface > Rock core/Sediment ...
AGATGCCAAGACGAAGGTTGCCTGACGCTGTTGTTATATAGAAAGAGAGAGATTGAATGGTTGCGGTTTGAGAGAGAGTTGTTTGCTGGGCTACAAGAAGGTTGCCGTTGCCGGAGTCGTCAGTTGAAAGAATGTTTTGTTCGCCTATGGTGATGGTGCCGGTTGTTGTTACTGAAGGAGTCGGGGTTGGTGTTGGAGTAGAAGTGGGTGTCGGAGTTGGCGTTGGCGTAGGAGTGGGTGTCGACGTTGGAGTTGGAGTTGGAGTAGGTGTGGGTGTAGGAGTTGGGGTAGGAACACCGGTTCCGCCAGGAACTACATAATCTATAGTTTTAACATAAGAGCTTTGGGAATTATGCCCGTCACCGTTTGCCGTTGCGGAAACATCTTTGATTGCGAAGTAAACATGAGCGCCGGGCGCATTAAAATTTGAAGGGAGGGTAAATCGCGTCCAAGCCGGCAGTTTCCACGGGTTAGGTCGCCTGATTCTGCCAGCACCGCCGTAACCGTGATACAGGGGCGTGATCGTCGTGGCTGAAGAAAAGTTGGCATTGGTAATCGGTGCATTTGAGTACCGAATCTCAAAGGAGCTCATTGAGGTATCATTGTAACTGCCGTGCGGAAAAGATGTGTCGTTAAATCCAATTTCCCAGCCAGTACTCGGCCAGTAGCCGGTCCAAACACTGCTGATAGAAATATCGTTTTCCGGCTGGGTACTTTGCGAAAATCTCATCTCGTCAACCCAGAATTGCGTGTTGTTGGGTTGATCATCCCGGATCATAAGATAGAGACTATTCATGTACTGGAAGTAGGGATGGGACGGCCCTGCCGGATTATCACTCGGTTCACAGCAATCCCTCAACCATTGAGGATGGCGGTCGAGAACAACACGGAGCCATGCGCCATCATGAATCGTCATATAATGATAGTAATGCTGACCACTTGCTTCAGTGGGGCAATCATCGCCGCCGCCGTAGCCGCCCCCGGGCCAGCAAAGGTAAGTGCCGACATGAATGTTATAGCCGGACGGTTCACTCCCTTCTAGACCGGGATCAGTGGTAAGACCTTGTGTTTTGAAGTAAAAATCAAGTCTGTCGGTGTTGGCGTTTGCAAGTCCCTGACTGCCGAAGGTTGTGTCGTTAATCCACCACCAAGCCGCTTGCTGAATAGATGATTTCCCGGTGTCATAAACACGAAGGCTACCGCCGGTTGCGGTTGATGGTGCGCGGTTGGCGGTGTCGATTGTTCCAATGACATCTTGCCCATATGAGTTGTATGACATTATTCTCGGCATCCAGTTGGTGTTACCGCTGACAAAACGTCCGCTGTCTTTTCTCCAGCCCGGACTGCCGTAGTCATCTGCTCCGCTTGCCCAATAGGTCCATCCGGGCAAGCTCGTGCCGCTGCCTGAGTTAAAATCCATGAATACCGTGGATCCGGAGGTTGGCGCAACTTGAGCAAGTTGAGTCTCGGGGTTGATAACTTCTAGCTTAAAAAGATTTGGAACAATTACTTTTTGGGAAAATACAAAAGCCATCACAAAGACCAGAACCGCGAATATTGTTTTTGAAAGATTAGTTTGCACAAATTTTATTGCTTTGTTTCTTTTTCTATTTTTTAATTATACATTTATGCATTAAAGTAAGGTAAATTTAGTGTGGATAATTTCACTTAATTTAAATATAAATACTTAAATTAAAACATTAGAACCTTTGTTCAATAACATCCAAAAATATAAAACATTAATAAAGCTTAATAAACTATCGACCAAAATTAAATAATAGTTTGATTTTGTCGCTCGTCAGCACTTCATTGTAAAAGTCCGCCGGTGAACCTGAAAACAATAAGCGGTAAAATTTGTCATCTTTTAAACAGTGGCGTTGATAAGCTCAAAATATTCATAGATGAAGAAGATCATCTGCGTTTTATCCATGACTTGTTTGAGTTTAATAATCTCAATCCGGTTGCTGATGCGCTATATAACTTCAACAATATTTCGGACATCGGACATCCCAAAGTTAGAGTTGAGAGAAAACCAAGGAAGATACTGATAGATATTCTTGCATTTGTTTTAATGCCTAATCACTATCACCTTTTGGTTATGCCTCGGTAAGATAATGCGGTCTCTTTATTTATAAAAAAACTTAATATGGGATATACGAAATATTTTAATGAAAAGTACGATAGTAGCGGCGCTTTATTTCAAGGTTAGTATAAATCGGTGGCAATTGATCGCGATGCTCATTTTATTCATATCCCCAATTATATCCATCTAAACCCTTTGGATCTTAAATTCCCGGAATGGCGGGAAAGAAAAATTAATAATTATAAAAAAGTTTTTGAATACCTGGAATCGTACAGATGGTCGAGCCATCTTGATTATCTCGGAAAAAATAATTTCCCTTCGGTTACAAATAGAAAATTGCTTTTGGATTACTTTGGCGGCGAAAACAAATATAGAAAGAGTATTTTAGAATGGCTAAAAGAAATCGATCTTGATGAAAGCGAAATCAAAAACTATCTTCTTGAATAACCATAAACTTTTGGACATCCGATGTCCCGAAGTTGGTTAACGACCGAGGTTATAGAGCCGTTTGATTTCATCCGCAGTGAGCGCACGGTCATAGATGCGCACGTCGTCGATCTTACAGCCGCAGTATGAGCTTGCCGCCCGGCCGATATCCATGTCGGATGCCGTAACACCGGATGATGTGATTGCGACATGATGCCAACCGGATGTGAGAGTAGCGGATGCCGTAGAACCATCCAGCCAAACTGTCGTTCCAACCGGAAAACTGGTCGCTGTAACCACACTCGACGAATTGGTTTCAATCATATCCGTGCCATCAATATCAATAATTTTCTGGCTCGCTGTGGTTGAAGCAACTTTGATCCAAAAAGCGATTGTCCCCACACTTCCCGCATTGCCTACGCTAATATAACTATTTGTTCCGTTAAACTCCAAGCCTTGGCCCACGCGACCAATATCAAGTTTAGGCGCACTGCCTGTGGTCCCTGCCAATGCTTCAAAGGAGATAATTGCCTTACCAGCACTGCCTGCTCCGCCCGAGTGATTCGTAGAATCATCAATCTCTGCGCCTCCTCCGCCGCCGCCCGGCGCAGTTCCTGCGACACCATTGGCTTCTCCGCAAGCGCCGCCGGCGCCGCCGTTGCCTCCACCGGTACTGCCTCCGGATCCCGCGGTCCCTGCCACGCATGGATTCTGTCCATCTCCACCAGTTCCGCCGGGATTTGCGTCCCCCGCGCCTCCTCCACCGCCTCCGGCTCCCATCGCGTCAACAGCTACGCCGTCGCCTCCGTTACCACCCGCGTTAATCGTTCCACCAATACTGCCTGTGTTGCCAACTTGCTCGCCGCCAAGGCCGTTACTTGTAGCTCCCGACCCGCCCTTGCCTCCTTTCGCGCAAACCGATGCGCCGCTATCAGAGCACACGGTCGCCGAGCCATCGTCATTAAACCACGAATCGCCTCCGGCCGTGCCTGCTCCTGTACTTCCGGTTCCCGCTGACCCAACTTTTCCGTTATAAGTAACTCCATTGCTCACGGCGATGCTGGTTTTTTTTGCGTATGCGCCGCCGCCGCCGCCGGAATATCCGCCAGAGTCATCTGTAGTACCACCAGCTCCCGCTCCGCCGCCGCCCCACACTTCGGCCGTTGCGGTCACGCATGCTTCAAAACCGCTCCAGCTGGTGGGAAATGTGAATGTTCCTGCTGTCGTGACAGTTTTTGTGCCGCCTCCAGGGCAACTTGCCCCATCCGCTCCAAGCAAAAAACCGGCCTTATTATTTCCCGAACGATCCAGCGCGGCACTGCCGGTTGAAGTTGCGACCATATCCGGACCATCAAAGGACCAGTATCCGACAAGGCCTGGTATTTCAAGAGACAACTTTGCGCTCGGTAATGTAGTATTAATTTTAAAAGTTCCCCCGATTTTGTAGAGCCGTTTGATTTCGTCCGCCGAAAGCGCGCGAGTATAAATTCTGATATCGTCTATGGAGCCGATAAAATTACTAATATGATTATTGGCGGAATCAGCCCCTATGCGAAGATTATATGCATTACTAGCAGTGGTCGCGGGCACACTCCCAAAAAAACTTAAAGATTGCTCGACGCCGTTAAAATAAAATTTCATCCGGCTCGAATCTCCCGTTTGCGTCCCATCATAAACCATGGTCCACAGCCCCCATGTCCCCGCTTGAAGAAAATTACTTGTTGTGTAGCCGCACTCACCCGCGACCGCGACAATCACATTGCGTGAATCGCCGGAACATCCATCAATCGAGCCATCTGTTAAAATTACTATTCCGCCTCCGCCAGTTTCAGACTTGGACACAACATTTACAAACGGGTAAAGAGCAGATGGTTTTGCCCAAGCGGATATCGTCATCTGGGATATCCCATCCAACGCATTAACGTCACCCATGTTTACGTAATCGTCCGCGACGCCGCCGGGATAAACATATATAGCCAAATTAGTCCCATCATAATCATTGTTCGCGTTTTTATTAATTCTAAAATGAAGCTGGTCTCCGGCAGTCATTGATACAGAGCCGGTCAATGTCTGCTCCGTAAATCCATTGGCGTAAGTATTGCTCGAAAGCTCCGTCGAGTTATTAAGAATTTTAAAAACAATTCCGTCTCCTCCGCCACCGTCTCCATCCGATAATACGGCTTTATAATAAACAGATTGCGTAGAAGGCGCTTGCCAGGTTACAGCCGCGTCGCCAAGGGTACCGCCGGGATGCGAAACACCATTGGAACAAACCCTTAAATACTCGTTTCCGGCTCCAACCGGATTTCCGTCATAAGTCCAGCAGCTATCCGCCGCATTATAAGTCATATTGTGATAAGACGTGTCAAAATATTGGTAATAAAAATTTCCACTTCCCTGCGTCGAAGAAAAATCTGTACTTAAAATGCTTTTTTGAGAACCCGCATTAAAATCCAGTCCCTGCCCGATTTTGCCTTGGGCGCGGGTGGGGCCGTTGGTGAGCGTGCCGTTGTTGGCATTGCCCGAGCGGTCATAGGCGGTAACGCCTGCCATATCTTTGCCGTCAAAAGACCAATACCCCACAAGCTCTCTAGTTAAAGAATCATTATTGATTGAAGTATTTATCTTCAACGTCGCCCCGATTTTGTAGAGGCGTTTAATCTCATCCCCCGAAAGCGCGCGGTTGTAGACGCGGACGTCGTCGAGATATCCTTGAAAATTATTATCCGTATTAGTAAGGTTAACATTTCCCAAAACAAATCTTTGGCCGGCGGTTGTTAAAAGTGAAGTTGAAAAAACCGGAGATGAATCCAAGGTGCCGTTGAAATAAAAACGCACATTGCTGCCATCATAAGTAAACGCGATGTGTTGCCAACCGTTAAGATTGATTGTGCCGGTAGATAGGACATTAGGCCAGGTATCATCTGGATTTGCGGTAAAGCTAAGACGGTTATCATTCGCAAGGCCATAATCACCGACCCCAAAGTTAAAGTTGCCCGTCGATCCGGTAGTCCAGAGACTCATCACTACTCTATCGTCATTTGCTATATCGGCAACACCTAGCATGTTAACCCATGCCGAACCGGAGATGCCATTTGCCTTGGGAGTTATATTCGTCCCTGCGTCTATAACATCATCCACCCCGTCAAAACTTAATCCCTGCCCGATTTTGCCGATGGCGCGGGTGGGGCCGTTGGTGAGGGTGCCGTTGTTGGCGTTGCCCGAGCGGTCGTAGGCGGTGACGCCCGCCATATCTTTGCCGTCAAAAGACCAGTAGCCGACGAGACCATTGGTAAGGCCGATGTATTTGGGAGCTTGGATTATGAGAGCGGCATCTACCGCTTTTGGCATAAAAACAAAAATCAGAAGCGCCAAAAGTGTAATTTCCAATTTCCAATTTCCAATTTTCAGTAAGTTTTTTAATGCTTTAATTTTCATTTTCTTAATGATAACCCAATTTTATTAAAGATAAGCGTCAGTTCTTAGCACTCCTTCCAATGATTTTCAATCTCATCCTTTAATTCAGCATTCCTCACCATAAGCATTCTTAACCAATGCTTTGTTCCATGTGCTTTTTTTGCAAATGTAAATCTTGTTCGCGAAATCTTTTCTTGAACTTGTTCCATTTGCTTCGCAGTAATTTACCCCAAATTGAAAATTTTACTTTAATATTTCATTCATCTTCTCTCTTGTCTTTGGTCCTGCAATTCCTGTCTGCTGGATATTGTATTTCTTCTGGAAGTTAATCACGGCTTGGCGGGTTAACGGTCCATAATATCCGGTAACAGGACTGGTATATATAGAGGGGTCTTTAGAAAGCATTTGTTGAAGTAGTTTGACTTGTTCATTTCGATAGCCGAAAGCGAACGGTCCTGTCAGTATTCCGGTTGCCGTGGTTTGTAGAGTGGAGCTTGGAATGTCTGGCAAGGATGATGAATAGAATTCATTCAACTTAGCTCGGGTGATCGGTCCCACTGTTCCTGTTTGCTGGATATTGTATTTCTTCTGGAAGTTGATGACTGCCTGTCTTGTAAGGGGGCCGAAGTATCCGGTGGGGCTAACTGAAAGCTTTTCTTGGAGCGCTTTAACATTATCGTTCCTGTCCCCTAACTTGAGGTTCTTGGTGAAGGTGTATCCTGATTTTTTGAGAGCGGTTTGAGGAGCGGCTGTCTGTGAGATGGCTTTAGTAACTTCAGCGTTTGTTTTGTCTCCAAGAGAAGCAGAGACGACTGTTGGAGAAGATGGGGTAAGAGAGCGATTAAGCCCATAGATGGCGTAGTAATATCTGACTCCTAGTTTGGCAGTGGTATCCGTGAATTCCTGCTTGTCTCCTTCATATATAGTCAGTCCATCGGAGACTGAAGAAGGAGAAGAGCCTTCTTTTCTGATGATTCTGGTTCTGACAAAGTTTGAGTCTGAAGGATTGACCCATTTAATTAGCACTTGGTTTTCAGCTCCGAGAACCTGGAAAGAACTGGGAGCGGAAGAAACTGGGAGAGAAATGCTACCGCCTCCTCCTCCCCCTCCGCTCGAAGATCCGGAGCTTGATGAAGAAGGAGGGCTGTTGCTTGAAACTTGTTGCGGCTGGTATGCGCAGGATTGGGTGAGCTGCGGCGAACCACCAGCGCATCCATCTGGCAAAGATGATATGGTAGTTCGTGATTGAGTATTGTTGGGTTGGCAAGAGGAGAAGGAAGAATAAGCGAAAGAAGAGCAGATTTGAGGGGTGGTAGAAGCGGTAACAGGAGGCGTATAGACACATGATTGTGTTAATGATGGAGAACCGCCTGTGCAACCTGAAGGAGAAGGAGAAATCACTGTTCTCGATTGAGTTCCATTAGGCTGGCATGAAGAGAATAAAGAATATGTAAAGGAAGAACAAATTTGAGGGGTGGGAGTCGGGGTGGGACTGATGGTCGGCGTTGGAGTTGCGACTGGTATCGCGAGTGTTGTAGTTGTAATAATATTTGAAATTGTTGACATATTCCCTGCTGAATCAGAGGATTTGATGGAAATGTAATAAGTGGTGCTTGGAGAAAGGCCAGCAAGAATGTAGGTCTGGGTTGTTCCTGGAGCAGAAGGAGATGGCTCTCCGGTTGCTTGAGTTGCGGATGAGAAATTAGCAGGAGTGATTGGAGAAGTGGAATATCTGATGTCATAAGTTGCCGCAGCTCCCCCGTTTGGAAGGTCTTGAGGAGAAGTCCATGAGAGAGTCAGAGAATTTGTTTGGATATTGGAAGAAGAGAGATTGGAAATTATCATAGGCGCGCTCGTGTCTGCGATAACTGCTGATTGAGTGGTAAAAATATTGTCCAGAGAAGTTCCGAGAAGACCAGCCTGGTCTCTGGATTTTACTCGGTAATGATAGGTTGTTCCTGAAGAGAGGTTGGAGAGGATTCGAGAATGAGATGTCAGAAGTGATGGATTAAGAGCGGATTGCGAACCATAGCTTGCGGTTGTTCCGTATTCAACTTGAGAGTCGGAGGGTTCGTTGGTAATCCATGAGATAGTGGCTGATGATTGGCTGATGATTGAAGAAGAGATTGAAGAGATGATGGGGGCGGTGGTGTCTGCGGGAGTCGGTGTCGGAGTAGGAGTTGGTGTTGGTGTCGGCGTGGAAATTGGTGTTTGAGAACCCAAACTAATCTTCACCCAGTCTATGTTCCCGATGATTCCAGTTGTCGGATTGTTGGCGTCTGAAACAATTTTCATAATCTGCTGGCCTGAAGACAGAGAAACATTTGGAATTGAAACTGTAGTCCAGATTTGCCATCCTCCGGTGTTAGGTACGGTTATTGTTCCTGTTTTGTTTACTCCGCCAAATTCAATATGGAAAGTCCCTCCCGCTCCTGACGCGGCAACTTGAGTTTGAATGGCATATGTTCCAGTTGTGGGAATATTTATCGTATATTCCGTCCATTCTCCTGAATCCATCCATCCTATGTTGTAGCCTCCGGCTGAAGAAGATTCGAGATCAACACCTTCGCTTGGGCGATATGATGCTCCTTCATTGATTGAATCAATATCATGATAAGCTGTCCCTTCACCTCCCAAATCGTAGTTTTCTGCTTGAATGGTTCCGGGGATTGAAATTGGTGTTCCGCCATAAGGGGTTTGGGAAATTGTTGCGGTGGTAGGTGTGGGAGTGGGTGTAGGAGTTGGCGTTGGTGTTGGAGTTGTAACCACTCCTCCATATTCATACGCACCGATATCGTAGGCAGAACCAACCGGACGCTGGACGCCATCGTAATCTTTGTCATAAGGCGCGCCTAAAGTTGTTCCGGCGTTGATGGCGGGAGAAGTTGATTGGAGATGGAAGTCGTTTGAAGTTGGGTTTAAAAATTGTGGATTACTGATGACAGAGCATCCTGCTTCATTTACATCACAAAGATTATTCGATTTTATTGAACCCGTGCTTCGATCCCCCGCGCCGTATACACGAGATGGCCAATCGCATGTACCAACGCAGGCATTCCACCAAATATTATTCTTGACAACATGACCGCTCCCAGCATCAAGTTGAATGGCGGGGCCTTTGTTATTATAAAATATATTATTATAAACAACGTCATTATTAGCGCGGTTTATACTGATTCCCGCGCCATCAAGGTTATACATAATGTTGCCGTAAATCTGAACATTTGAACCTTCCCAAGCATAGAATGCCGCGTTTTCACTCGGAGATTTATTTCGTCCATTTGTATTGTGCGCTTTGTTATATCTAATTATTGTGTTGCTTGTGTCTGTATAAGAACCGGTGCCGCTATAAAACTGGGCGCAGGCGCCGGCTATGTTATAGCAATCATTTCTCTCAAAAAGATTGTTCGGTTGGCCGGAATAAAAACCATGATGCGTATAAAGAGTTCCTATGTCATGGAATTTATTATTAATTATTTCGCTGTCGGTGCCTCCAAGTATGCCAAATCCAGCGCTGTTATAAATTTCGGAGTTTGCAATGCGGATATGGTGAGAAGGATTGTTCGTGTTGCCAAGCCAAAAATTCTGACCGTCGTGACCCAAGCCGTCAACGTTGATTCCGTCCCAAACAATGTACGATTTGTGGCAAAAACTAATGCCTGTGGATGTTGGGATTGTTACTGTGTCAGAGCCAAATCTTCGAATGGTTGTCGGGCTCGCCCAAGATGACCCGGATGGCGGAAGATTAGAACATCCGTCAGTCTGCGCTGGAGCGCTGTAAGTTCCGGCTTTAATCTGCACCGTGTCCCCGCTCGCCATGCAGGTGAAAGCGGAATCAATCGTCAATTTCGGCGTTGCCTGATTTTTCGCGGCGGCGCATGAATTAGAATCCGAACCGGTTTTCCCAACATAATAAACATTTCCTGAAGTTGTCGTTGTTGTGGTAGGAATTGGTGTTGGGGTGGTGGTTGGAGTCGGGGTTGGAGTCGGCGCAATGTATTTCACCAAATAATCTTCCGCAGACCATCCGTCTGGTGCGGTATCGTAGTTGATATTCCACCAGTTAAATCCTCCAGCATTAGTTGGGCCTCCGATTACTGTGCCGAGAGCGTTCGTGATTTGAGCGCCAAGGAGAGTTCCGTTGGCGGTTGAGCGAACATTAAGAATGGCTGTGGTTTGAACTCGGTCGTTCAATTGGAATTTGGTTGAGACAGTTGAAGTATTGCAAGTGAATGTCCCGGAATTTGAACTGCCAATGCCGGCGGTGTTGGCTCCGTGCACCCACCATGAATATGCTTTTCCTGAAGCAACATTTCCTGTAAATGAGGTCTGAGCGTATTGATCAAGATAATGTTCATTGGTTGAATCAAGAAATGTATCTACTCCGTTAGTAGTGTCGTCTATGCGGAGATAATAAGAGGTGGCGGTTGATACCGGAGACCAGCTTACAGTTACTTGATTGCCTGCGGCGTTGCAGACAGAAGAGAGTCCTGTGGGAGCGGGTGGAAGAGAGGTGGTTTGTGTCGCAACCACTCCCCCATATTCATACGCTCCGATATCATAAGCGGAACCGACTGGACGTTGTACGCCGTCGAAATCTTTATCATACGGAGCGCCGAGAGTTGTTCCGGCGTTGATTGCTGGAGAAGTCGATTGGAGGTGGAAATTGTCTGAAGCGGAATTCACAAACTGTGGATTGGCAACGATAGCGCATCCAAGACTGTTAGCGCTATTGGCATAACACAGATTGTTAGCATAAATCGTATTGTAGCCAGATATATCTTCATTAAACGCAGGACCACCATTATTGGCCGCGATATTGTTTTTGAATACAAAACCTCCACCCTTATTACTTCCGCCCGTATTGAAAGCCGCACCGCTATTAGCAACAACAATGTTGTTATAAATTTTTGAATCGCTCGCGCCATTACCTGTATTAATACCTGTAGCAGTGTTTCTTACAATATTGTTGTACGCCTGATTTCCATCCCCGCTACCGAGTAGGATTCCTGTGCCGGCTCCTCCATTAGTCCCCGCTGGGGCTGCGACGATATTATAAACTTCACTGTTTCGAACAATATTTCTGCTAGGTTTTTTAGTGGACTCATAGATATGAAATCCGTAACCCGTTGCGTTATATATTTTCACTCTATCAAAGAGAGCGTCGCTACCTACAAAATAGATCCCATAACCACCGCAGTCGTGTACTGTGACATTAATAAATTCTGCGAAGGGGCCATCTGTAGCGCCAATGCAGTTATTGGGCCAACCAGGAACACCTGTTACATCTATATTAGTGAAACGTATATGATCTTCATGATTTGCGAGATAAATAGCGTTCTCGCGATTTACAGCCATGCGAAAGCCGTTAAAGATCCAATAGCTAACTTGCGGCAGTGGCGCATTTTGACAACAATCCCCGATAACAATTTGTTTTGTTAACGTAACCGTCTCGCCAGGGTATGCAGAAACAGTAAACGCGCTGCTCCAAGAAGTGCCTGATGGAAAATTCTGCCCGCCATCATTCCTAATTCCTTCGTCATAAGTACCTCCACGAATCAATATCGTGTCGCCCGGGATTTGCATGCACGCTATACCGCCGCTTGCGCCCATAATATTGCGCTTCGGCGTATTTATATTCTTCGCCTGCGCGCATGAGTTTAAATCGCTTCCGGTTGTTGCTACATAATAAACATTTCCTGTTGTTGAAATTGTCGGTGTTGGAGTGGGCGCAGAACTCGTATTGATCTTCACCCAGTCTATGTTCCCGATGATTCCAGTTGTCGGATTGTTGGCGTCTGAAACAATTTTCATAATCTGCTGGCCTGAAGACAGAGAAACATTTGGAATTGAAACTGTAGTCCAGATTTGCCATCCTCCGGTGTTAGGTACGGTTATTGTTCCTGTTTTGTTTACTCCGCCAAATTCAATATGGAAAGTCCCTCCCGCTCCTGACGCGGCAACTTGAGTTTGAATGGCATATGTTCCAGTTGTGGGAATATTTATCGTATATTCCGTCCATTCTCCTGAATCCATCCATCCTATGTTGTAGCCTCCGGCTGAAGAAGATTCGAGATCAACACCTTCGCTTGGGCGATATGATGCTCCTTCATTGATTGAATCAATATCATGATAAGCTGTCCCTTCACCTCCCAAATCGTAGTTTTCTGCTTGAATGGTTCCGGGGATTGAAATTGGTGTTCCGCCATAAGGGGTTTGGGAAATTGTTGCGGTGGTAGGTGTGGGAGTGGGTGTAGGAGTTGGCGTTGGTGTTGGAGTTGTAACCACTCCTCCATATTCATACGCACCGATATCGTAGGCAGAACCAACCGGACGCTGGACGCCATCGTAATCTTTGTCATAAGGCGCGCCTAAAGTTGTTCCGGCGTTGATTGCTGGAGAGGTTGATTGGAGATGGAAATCGCCTGCGGCAGGATTTGCCAACAACGGATTGCTTGAAACAGAACAGCCGCCAGCTGATGAAGAAGTACAAAGATTATTTGAGACAATCGCGCTGGCACCTTGGGTATTAATGTCAAAACCATTGCTGGGATAATTTGCCTTGCACGCCGAAGAATAACAATTATTCCAGAAGATGTTGTTCTTAATTTCGCCGGTCGCGCCCGGCTCAAATTGCAACCCGCCAACTTCATTATTAATAACCGTATTGCCATAAATCTTGACTTGAGAAGCGTCGGGACCAGGTCTAATAGCAGGCGCGGCACCGTCCGCCGGACCATGCTGACGGCCAATAAGTCCGGAGATGATGTTTCCGTAAGCCTGCAGATTATTGCCGTTGTAAAGCCAGAATGCTCCGGTTTGCCGAATACCGGGGGTTGGATAATCCACGTACCCGCCCAAATCATGGCACCAGTTCCATCTTAATATTGTATTGTCAGTTCTATAGCGCGCATCACCTGTGTAGACTTGGACGCATGCAGTTGACCAATCGGTAATTTCACTTTTTTCGATAATTTCATCGTGCTGGCCCAGGTATAACCCGTATCCGCGCACTGTGCCATGACGCATATAAATCTCAGAGTAGAGATGATAACCGGAGTTTGGGTTTGCTGAGCAACACGTAGGGCTAGAGCCAATGCCCGTGCCTTGAATATTTTTTATTTCAATCCGCTTGATTGTGATATGGTTACTGCCGTTGTCAACATAAATCCCGTTCTCGGCATACGTATCGGTAAGTTGCGGGCCGGGATTTGTTTGACGCGGACGGGTGTCGCCGCCATCTATAATAAATTGCTTGGTTCTTCCTGATAATTTGCCGTCGAGTACTATATATGATGATTCGCCAAAGCTAAAAAGTTGATCGTGCGTTACGCCGCTGATCGTTACTGTTTCGCTTCCATATGGAGTAACCGTGATGGGCGCGGACGCCGTGCCGTGCAAATTATAGACTGTAAAGCAAGTCGGCGCGCAACTGGTATATGTGCCTGATCGGATATAGAGGGTAGCGCCGGGACTCATTGGCACAGGTGTTGTGCCCCATGCGCCAAAAACGCTCGCAAGCGATTTCCAGGCCTTGCCGTCAGAACCGGAACAATCACGTCTGGCAACTGAATAATTTCCAGAAACACAATCCGAAGCCAAATTGCCGTCCACATAATAAACATTTCCTGAAGTTGTGGTTGTGACTGTTGGCGTTGGAATAGGTGTTGGTGTAAGAGCAATATATTCCACCAAATAATCTTCCGCAGACCAGCCGTCCGGTGCGGAGTCGTAGTTGATATTCCACCAGTTAAATCCTCCGGCGTTGGTCGGGCCTCCGATGACAGTGCCAAGTGCTCCTGTGGCTTGAGTTCCTAGAAGAGTTCCGTCGGGAGTTGATCTGACATTGAGAAGACCGACATTGAGAAGATCGGAGGAAACTTGGACACGGTCGTTGAGCGAGAATTTGGTTGAGGATTGAGCTGTGCCTACTGTCGTCCCGGAAAGCGTAAGCGAGCCCCAGAGATTAGGTTGGGAGTAGCTTCCTGTTGCAATGACATTCATCCAGTCGAATTGCTTGATAATACCAAGGTCTCTGTCGTTGTTTGTCAAAAGCAATCCAAGTATTTTGCCAGCAGAAGGTATAGTATTCATCAAAGACCATGGAATTTGTATCTCTAAAGTATATCCTCCTGTCTTGGCTTGCATCCTTGATGTGATTCCAACTGGCCAGACTACGCTGTTTATATTCGCAAAGAAAGAATAATCATTTGCATCCATTGCGGTAGCTTTGTTGTTTTGAGTGTCAAGGTAAATTTCTGCTCCATCATCCTGCCAGAGATCAGAAACAAGATTAAGGGCTTCTTTATTGGCGTCGGTTACGTCATAGGCGAAGTAGAGGTTAGTATCGTCCCAGAGAGTGGAAACTTTAACGGTATTGTCGCTTTGGGTTGGGTTTGAGAAAGTTATTGAGTTGGCTGAAGACCAGACCGAATCAGCAAGAGAGCCGTCTAGTGTGATTGGAGAAAGAGTTTTGAGAGACGTAATTGCGCCTGTCGTTATTGAAGGTGTGGGAGTTGGTGTAGGTGTTGGAGTCGGAGTCGGAGTTGGGGTTGGCGTGGGGGTTGGGGAAACTGTGCCTCCAGTTCTGCATTCGGAAGGGATTGCGCCGAAGATAGATTCCATGGTTGCAGTAACATCTACTGGAGTTCTTCCTGCAGAAACCATAGCATCGATAATTCGTTGGTTCATCGGCCATGGCCAGAGAGGATTATTTGTGAGAACTCCGTTTTGGTATTGTTTGCAAACTCTTGCGCCTTGGGTTCCGGCACCGTTCCAAACATTTGGCGCTTGGGCAACAGTGTCTACGTCAACGCGATTAGTTTGCGTCCATAAGCTCCCTATAGTCGAGCTTAAACCTCCGATTTCAGTAATGTTGGCAAGTAGACAATTAGTACAGGACGCACTACTAACTATAGAAAAGGGAATCTTGGGCTGTTCTGTGTAAACAACAACATCTTTAAAAGTAAACGGTCCATGCCCAATTCCTGTACCCCAATCGGTGTAGATCATGGCACCCTGATTTGAAACTTTTTGCGAGGCTAGATTATAAACAATAGAACCAAGAACCTGATGGTTTGTGCCCTCGTCCCCCATGTGGAAACCAATTGCCCCGCCATTGAAATTTGACGAACCGGCACCCGTCCAGTCTGTTGTGCCAATCACATTTTCCCAGGTATTGCCCGTAGAACCATAGCAACACTGCATAGGTGTCTGCGGCCCACCGGTTAGAGTTTCTTCCATCCACAAGGAAAACGCTCTGCGGAAGGTCGTGGCAGAGCCAACATATGCACCCATGCCCACCCTGAATTTCCCAAAAGTCGCTACGTCCTCGAATAACGTATTAGTCGCAGTGCCTGTCATCATTCCATATGCGATTACATCTTGGGCGCTATCATAGGCAACAACGCGCCTGACGATAACGTTATCCGATCCACCCGAAATATAGATGATGGCGTTATTCTCTGCCGCCGGGCCACCTTTGGCGTTGAAATCTTGCAAAATAAACCAATCGTTGTTGTTGAGCCGTACGGCATCGTTTGATGTTTGACCATCTATAAGGCATGCACCTGGGTTGATACAGGTGATTGTGATCGGATTGCCGGCCGTACCACTCAAACCCGCTGTCGGGGTAATCATGGAGTTAGCGCCAGTATATGTTCCGTCCAAAAGACACAAGGTTTTTCCAGGTCCTGCAACCGCCCAGAAATTGGAAATCTGGAAAGGCGAGGATTGCGAAAGGCCATTCCCTCCTCCAGTTGGAGAAGCGTAGTGGGTGCAAGAAGTGGTGGCAGGCTGAGTAACACTAACAGTTGCAGACTGGCTAGCACTTCCACCTATTCCTGTGCAAGTCAAAGTATAAGTTGTCGTTGTTGTTGGAGAAACTGTTTGTGTTCCAGAAGTTGCTTTTGCTCCAGTCCATCCACCAGAAGCTGTGCAGGAAGTTGCGTTAGTTGAAGACCATGTTAAAGTTGATGAACTGCCTGAGGTAATAGAAGCTGGATTGGCTGATAAAGCGACTGTCGGGAGTAGTGCCGTAGCAATTCCGGCTTCATTGTAAATCGCTTGGATTTCAGCAGCAGAAAGCACCCTATTGTAAATGCGCACATCATCAATAATAGCGTTGACATATTCACTGTCACAGTCGCGTGTGCCGTAATATCCGTTGGCTCCTCCTCCGATGCAGACTGCAGAAGTTTCAGGAGGGACAGTTCCTTCAGCAGTTCCCACGATATGCACCCATTGGCCTATGTCGTTGTTGCTTGATACGGCATTATTTGATATGAGCACTCCGTTTCTATAGAGCTTTACATTTGTTCCTCCTTGGGCAGAAAAACGATATTCGTCATTTGAGCTGGAGTTGTAGAAAAGGATCCAGTTGTCTCCATAGCTTGTTCCGGCTTGTCTCGAAACAATCATGCCCCAGTCATCGGTATCAGAGATTTTGCGCACCCAGGCTGAAACAGTGATCTGTGACACATCTAGTGAATTGGAATCGGGAATTTGGACCGCGTCATTGGAGCCGTCAAAAGAAAGGGCATTGCCTAACTTCCCCGTTGTCCAAGTGGGGCCGCCCGAAAGTATTCCGGTGTTTGAGCCTGCAGAGTCGGCTGCCGTCGTTCCCGATCCTTCATCAAACTTCCAGTGAGCAACAAGGCCGGAAGTTGGAGCCACTTGAGCCAGCTGGGTCTCGGGTCTGATTCTTTCGAGCGTAGAAAAATTTGGAACAATTACTTTCTGGGAAAATATAAAAGCCAGTCCAAAGACCAGAATCGCGAATATAGTTTTTGAGAGATTAGTTTGCATAGAATTCATTCAATTTGATTCTCGTCATAGGGGTTGGTGTGGGAGTTTAAGTCGTAAGTATGATAGTCGGATTAAAATAAGTAGCATCGCAATTCCAGTAGCCATCGGGGCCTCTATTGATCACGAAATCAATGGCGTCATTTTGAACAACTGTTGCAGTCATATTGAAATTTATTCCCGCAGTGTTGCCATTGGCGATATTGCTCTGCCACAAAACAGTGCCGTTCTTTTTGATAAGCACTGTAACTCCAGATCCGCAAGCGGTGTCTATGTCATGAGCATTTCCTGAAATTTGAACTGTCCCAGATTGCGGTGCGATCCATCGTCTGACCGCATCTGCATTGTTGCCGGGATGTCCTCCGTCGCCCCAGATTCTTAAATACGTTTCATTGCCTTGCCATAGATTATTCACCGAATCGTAAGTAAGTTGAGCTCCAGTTGAACTTAAGTAATACCAACCGAAAGTCCCCTGCGTTGAGGAAAAATTTTGTAAAGCCGGATATGTCTGAGAGGTTCCTGAAGGCGTAGGAGTTGGTGTAGGGATTGGTGTTGGAGTAGGTGTCGGAGTTGGAGTTGGTGTGGGAGTAGGGGTTGGAGTTGGTGCCGTGTATTTTTCCAAATAATCTTCCGCAGACCAGCCGTCTGGTGCGGAGTCGTAGTTGATATTCCACCAGTTAAATCCTCCTGCGTTGGTCGGGCCTCCGATGACGGTGCCCAGAGCTCCTGTGGCTTGAGTGCCTAGAGAAGTTCCATTGGCGGTTTGGCGGACATTGAGTGGTCCTGAAGAAACTTGAACTCTGTCGTTGATTGAGAATTTGGTTGAAACAGGCGTAGGAGTGGGAGTTGGAGTCGGAGTTGGTGTTGGTGTTGGAGTAGGTGTAGGGATTGGCGTAGGTGTTGGTGTGGGAGTCGGAGTAGGTGTCGGGGTCGGGGTTGGAGTAATGCCATTTAAAGTAAGCGATAATCTTGCCAAAATCGAATCGCTCCATCGATTAAATCCACCCGCAAGAGAATAAGAATAATATACATAGAACTGCTGGCCAGAATTTCTAGGTTCCGTTCCGAGGCCAATGATACTGGGAGCGTAAGACTCGCCTGCCTCTGATTCGAGCTGCCTGCGCCCTGACCAATTGATGCCATCTGTTGATTCAATAATAGATAAGTCCCAGCTCGCGCCGAAATTCACGAGTACTAGAACGTACTTTCCGGAATATTCATTGTAAGAAACGCTGGTAAAGCCTGCTCCGGGATTTCCAGATTCAAGCGCGCTTGAAGTTCCTCCTAGGCCGGGCTGGG
>Ga0209542_10009333_pt1 | contig 18028 bp, 18 predicted proteins | sample RifCSPhighO2_01_FD_184028 | JGI IMG/M metagenome (GOLD analysis project Ga0209542, IMG submission 184028) | Soil microbial communities from Rifle, Colorado - Rifle CSP2_plank highO2_0.1 (SPAdes) (version 2) | ecosystem: Environmental > Terrestrial > Deep subsurface > Rock core/Sediment ...
GTACCATATTTCTCCATAGATTCTTTGTGGGGAATTCTTGGCCATGGTGACTTTAATATCTTTTTCTCTGGGAAAAGTTCATAAATCATTTCAGTAAACATTTTCTCAATCATTTGAAGAATATCGTTTTGAGTTATAAACGACATTTCAATATCAATCTGGGTAAACTCACCATATGCCCGATCTGCCCGTGGATCTTCATCTCTGAAACAACGTGCAATTTGAAAATATCTTTCAAATCCAGCAACCATGAGCATTTGTTTATACTGTTGTGGACTCTGAGGTAACGCATAAAAGTTCCCAGGCTGTAAGCGCGATGGCACCAAAAAATCACGTGCGCCCTCCGGTGTTGTTTTTGTGAGAACTGGAGTTTCAATTTCAACAAAGCCTTCTTCGGATAACCAGTTTCTGACGTACTGAGCTACCTTAGAACGAACTTTGATGTTTTTATTCATCCTTGCTCTTCGAAGATCGAGATATCGGTACTTTAATCGAACAGATTCTTCAATTTTATAACCATCATTATCAATAGGAATTGGCAGTTCCCTTGATTCACTTATTACCTTAAAATCCGCAATTTGAATCTCTATTTTACCTGTATCAAGGTCTTTATTAATTAACTTCTCCGGACGTTTTACTACTTGCCCCTGGATTTCTACTACACTCTCAGGTGTTACTTTTGGAAGCTCTGAACCAACACATTGCACAATACCTGTCCTGTCGCGTAAATCGATAAAGGTAATTTTCCCATGATCGCGGACGGTAGCCACCCATCCTTTAAGAAGTATTTTCTTACCAACTGCGTCAGGGCTTTTATGAACAAGTGTTCTTTCCATTGAGCTCAATTGTACTCCACTACCGGCGCTTTCTCAATTCCCTACCAATTTCACGCTTTGCAGCCGTAGTCACGACAAATTCTAACCAATCAAGGCGTGGCAGATTTCGATTTTTGTTTTTGATAATTTCGCAAACATCACCACTCTGCAACTTATACTTGAGGGGTACAATTTTCCCATTTACCTTTGCCCCAGAAATATAGTGCCCTAGATCTGTATGCACTGCAAAAGCATAGTCCACAGGAGTGGCATTCTGTGGCAAATCGTAAACATCTCCTTTAGGAGAAAAGACAAAATTGCGGTACTGAAACCCATCAAATTTCACCGCTTTGACAAACTCATCAGAATCACTTAATTCCTGTTGCCAGGAAACGAGCTGACGTATCCATTTATATCCTTGATTTTGCTGCTTTACCGTCTCTAACTTCTTGCCACTTTTGGCTTTTATTTTTACTTCTGCGTATTGCCAGTGGGCTGCTGCACCATATTCTGCCTGTTGATGCATTTTATATGTTCTTATTTGAATTTCGACTGGTCCACCTTTTGGTCCAAAAACTTTTGTATGAATTGACTGATATCCATTTGGTTTTGGTTGCGCAATAAAGTCAGAAACACCAATTTTTGGAATTGGTTTAAATAACTCATGAATAATGCCAAGAGCAACGTAACAATCCTTTGCGCTTTCCACCATAATGCGTATCGCCGCATAGTCATGAATTTTTTCGTAATCCCAATCGATCTCTGCTCTCTGCAACTTACGCCACAATGAATAGTATCCCTTTGCTCGGCCAGATACAGAAGCTTCCACACCTTCACGACGGAGATCCCTCTCAAGGGTTTCTTGCATCAAGACAATATTTTCGTTGCAGTGTAAATAATAAGGAGTCGATTCTCGGGTAACTTTTTTATATTCTTTGGCATACACATAGGGAAATGCAAGATCTTCGAGTAGTGATTTTGCACGACCAATTCCCAGACGCTCAGCAAGAGGAGCATAAATCTCCAAAGTTTCACGAGCATTTTGAATTTGTTTCTCTTTCGGTAAAGCAGACAGAGTTTCCATATTGTGGATCCTATCGGCTAATTTAATAAATACAACACGTAAGTCATGCGCCATTGCAATTATCATCTTGCGCAAGCTTTCCACAAATATCGCTTCACTACTTCCCTGCAATCGCACTGCGGTAACTTTAGAAACTCCCTTAACGAGAGTGGCTACTTCAGATCCAAACTCACGAACAAGATCATCTTGAGTGGTGCTAGATTCTTCTACTACATCATGAAGTAACCCTGCAATGAGCGTCGTTTCATCCAAACCCCATTGAGCAAGAGTGGAAGCAACGGAGAGAGGATGGATAATCCAATCATCACCATTTAGTCGTTTCTGCCCAGCGTGTGCATTCACTGCATATAGGTAAGCGTGCTCCACTTTGGCTAAGTCTACATTTCGGCAAGTATCATTTATCACAAATTTAAGTTGATCTAGTCGTTTTTTGTTTTTCATATCGCAATATCTTTTACAACAAGTTGGATATTTTTTTTACCATTCCATTCATTTACTTCAAGAGTTGCCAGGCAGGAGAGATCTTTTTTATTACGAATCATGGGTAGGTATTCTCCCATACCAAAGCCTATTGCGTCCAATTGGGAGGTACTATTACCTAGTCTCATCTTGAGGTGGCTCATATCTTTTCCTACAGTTTTTGCGTCAAAAAGACTGAGTCTTTCAATAACAAATGTCGGCTTTGGGTTGCCAATACCTGTTGGTTCAAATAATGAAAGTGCTTCCACAAGTTCATCCTTTATTTGAGAAAAATCAAGTTTCATGTCTACACCCATGGTAGGTTCACTATCAATGTCTTTGCTATACTTATCGGCAAATTCCTTAATACCCTCTTTAAATTGGTCTAGATTTCTAGTTAAAAGTGAAAAGCCGGCTGCCATAGTATGCCCTCCAAAGTTTTCTAATATCACCTTTTGCCCGGCGATAGCATTCAAAATACTAAACCCTTCAACTGATCGGGCAGAACCTTTTAATATTTGTTTGGATAAAGTACTAATAACAATTGCCGGACGGTAAAATTCTTCGACTAATTTCCCAGCGATAAGTCCGATAATACCCTCATGATAATCATCATCAATGACAATTATTTTTTCTTTGCTCACTTGTCCAATTGCTTTTTTGACTGCTCCGTCAACCATGTTTTGTCTTTGAAGATTTATTACATTTAGTTTATTTGCAAGGGCACTTGCACGAGTAATATCTGTTGTACAAAGCATACGAAGCGCTTCTATGCCATCTTCCAAACGTCCTGCTGCATTAATACGGGGGCCAATCAAATAACCTATTTCGTACACTCCAATGCGTTTATCTGTATTTATGGTTTCGCGAAGCGCCAAAATCCCCGGGCGTTCAGAATGGTTAAGTTCGTCAAGCCCTTCAGTAACAATACTTCTGGTCGGTCCCACAAGTTTCATTTGATCAGTGATGCTAGCAATTGCAGCAAGACTGATGTCTGCATTATCATCAAATTCCCTAGCAAGAAACCAGGCAATAGCTGCACCACAAACTTCAGTTGTGTGAAAAACGCTATCTGCAGAAGGAGAAACTTCATGCTCACGATGGTGATCAGTAATTAATACGTGAAGCCCCGCTTGTTTAATCTTTTCAACTTCCTTGGCACTGGAAATACCGTTGTCTACGGTAATAACAAGTCCTGCATTCTGCTTTGTTGCAAGTTTAATTGCTCTTTCTGCACGGAGTCCATATCCATCAGTAAAACGATTTGGGATATAGGGATATGCCCGAATTCCAAAACGATGCAAGGCTTCCCACATAATTGCTGTTGCACAGATTCCATCTACGTCATAGTCACCATAAATAAGAACTCCAGTATCATTCTTTTTTGCTTCATAGATTAGATCCAAAGATTTGGTAAGCGATTTCTGTAAAATCCCAATATTGTTAATGGTAAGGCTAGCTGGAGATGGTGGTTTCAAAAACAAATTCACGGCGGCAGCGGTAGTAATTCCGCGATTAGCCAACAGGAGATCTATAACTTCTTGGCTAGATACAGGGGTTGATGTATTTTTTATCACCCATTTGCGATTTTTTAAACTCATTGTGAGGTATAATAACTTTGTGAATTTCAGCATACCACAGGAAATAAAGAATCTATTTTTCGCTTTTGAAAAAAATGGTTATCAGCTATACCTCGTTGGAGGTGCAGTTCGAGATCTTTTGATGGACAAAGAAGTAACCGATTGGGACTTCACCACAAATGCCACCCCAGATCAGATTTTGGCAATATTTCCAGATGCTTTCTATAACAACAGTTTTGGGACAGTGGGGATACGTACAGAAGAGAGTAACTTTAAGCCTCATGAAATAACAACATTTCGAACTGAACAAGGATATTCAGACAGCCGCCACCCAGATGAAGTAAAATGGGGAACCTCAATCGAAGAGGATCTTGAGAGACGGGATTTTACCATCAACGCCATCGCACTCCAATACCCCAATGGATTTGAATCCAGTCCCATAATTATCGACCCATTTGATGGACAGAAAGACATTGAAAAAAAGATAATCAAAGCAGTTGGAAACCCCAAAGAACGAATCTCAGAAGACGCACTCCGTATGATGCGCGCGGTTAGAATTGCATCTGAATTAAACTTTACGATTGAAGAACAAACCCTTTCAGCAATACAAGAATGTATAAGTTTGATAAAACAAATTGCGAATGAGCGTATCCGTGATGAAATATATAAAATACTTGCCTCCAACCATTCATACGAAGGGTTTGAGCTATTACGAAAAACCGGTTTACTGAAGGAGATTTTGCCAGAAGTTGAAGAATGTTTTGGAATAGAGCAACGTTCTCCTGGCAGGCATCACATCTACGATGTTGGGACCCACTGCTTTTTGTCTCTAAAATATTGTAAATCCCTCAAGCCAATTGTACGATTTGCAACACTACTGCATGATGTTGGTAAGCCTCAAACTTATAAAAAGCTTCCAGATGGAACAATCACTTTTTATAATCACGAAATTATAGGAGCAAAATTGGTAAAAATGATTGCAAAGAGACTACGCTTATCAAAAGAGGATACCGATATCTTGTACAAATTAGTGCGATGGCACCAGTTTACTCTTGATGAGCAACAAAGCGATAAGTCAGTTAGGAGGTTTATACGCAATGTTGGCCCGAGTCTCGTCGAAGACATGTTGGAGCTGCGAATTGCGGATCGTCTAGGAGGGGCAGCCAGAGAAACTTCCTGGAGATTTGAGGATTTTAAGCGTCGTATCCTTGAAGTTCAAAAACAACCATTTACCGTGCATGACTTAAAATTAACAGGAAACGATGTTATGAAAATTCTAGATATTAAACCAAGTCAAGAAGTCGGAAAAATTCTCAACCAGCTTTACGAAGAGGTTACTGAACACAACCTAGATAATAATGAACAAGTGCTTATCCAACGACTTAAAGAAATCAAATCGGGGAAGGTTACTCAGACCTCCGAAAAAGTTTTTCAAGAGTAATGTAGAGTGGAACCGCTATAAAAGGAGATGAATAGGTACCGGAAATCGCACCTACAAGAAGGGCTGTTGCAAACCAACGAATCGATTCTCCACCCCAGACAACAAGAGATAAGAGTACAACAATAATGGTCATTGAGTTAATAATTGATCTTCTCATCGTCTCGGAAACCGCGCGATTAGCAAGCTCTTCTAGGCTCCCACCATGTTTTTTAGATAACTCCCTTATGCGATCAAAGACTACTATTGTATCGTGAACCGAAAATGAAAGTGTAGTCAAAACAGCGGTAACAAAAAGAAAGTCTACCTGCGCATTATAGAAATGACCCAAAAGAGAAAATACACCGATAAGAACCATTGTGTCGTGAACCATAGCAAATATTGCAGCAACACCAAAGGGAATTCTCCTAAACTGTACAGCTACCCAAAGAAAAATTGAACCGGCCACAATCGCAATGGCAAAAAATGTCTTTTTAATCAATTCTGGACCAATTGAAGGACCTACTTGCTGAAACTGCACCTCTTTAGCAGATGAGTCAACTGAGACAACTTTTTCTAGGAGTTGACCCCGCTCTTCTTGAGCAACTTCTGGCAGTTTAACAATAATATGATCATTTGCACTGCTTTGGACTATTGCATTTTCTGCTATCTCCTCTAGCGAGCTCATTACATCACTACGCTTGTCCAGGCTTACTTTATAGTCAATTTCTGCCCCACCGGTAAACTCAAGTCCTAGCGGAAGCCCCCACATTGCTAGTGACAATACACCGACTCCAACGAATACTGCTGACATGATTGCGTATACAATTTTGTACTTCATCCAATTGAAGTTCATATGTTTTCCTCCTTATCTCGAATAAAATATCTTAATAAATTACGAGAGACATAGACTCCGGTAAATAAACTTATACCCACTCCAATGGCAAGTGTTATTGCGAAGCCTCGCACGGGACCGGAGGTGTGTAAAAATGCCCATCCAAAAGGATTTGCCAAAATGAAGGCGGCAGTCAATGTTGCAATATTTGCATCTCGAATAGAGTCCCACGCTCTCCCAAAGGCAGTCTCAAGGCTAAAGGTGATACTTGCCCCTTTGGCTCGCTCTTCTCGAAAACGTTCAAATATCAATATGTTTGAATCCACTGCCATACCGACAGAGAGCAAAAACCCAGCAATTCCAGGGAGTGTCAAGACAACTGGCACAAGCTTGTATATTGCCAATGTATACAATCCAAATAATAAAAGTGCCAAACTCGCAACAAGACCTAGTTTGCGGTAAAACACCACCATTATAATCATTACAGCAATTAGCCCAATTACTCCTGCGCGAACACTTTGCTGAATTGAAGTTTCCCCTAAAGTCGGACCAATAACACTTTCTTGAACAAGATTAATAGAAACAGGGAGTGCTCCTGCATTAATTTGTACCGCAAGCAGCTGTGCCTGATCAAGCGCGTCTTCACCGCCAAGTCCTGATATTTGAGCTTTACCACCTATTATTTTTTCATTTACAATTGGGGCAGAAATCACCTGGTCATCTAAAACTATCGCTACGTTTTTGCCAACATTTCGCTCTGTAACCGCTTCAAATTTAGCAGCTCCTTCATCAGTAAATTCAATGCTAACAATTGGCTCCGCTGAAACATTGTCAAATCCAACTTGCGCTTGCTTGATATCTGCACCAGTAAGATCAGTTGGAATGAGAGATTCATTTTCTGTGTCCACTTCAGCAAAAACTAGTTGTGCGGTTTTGCCAATAAGATCAATTGCCTCTTTTGTATCACTTACGCCGGGAAGATCTACGATAACACGATCTACACCCTCAAACGTAGCCAAAGTGATACTTGGCTCAGATACACCATAGAGATTTACTCTCTGAGAGATTACTTCTATCAAACTCGTCAGTGCAGTCTCACGTTCAGGCTCAGACAAGTCTTCTGTTTGGGCTTCAAAAGCTAAATGGCTTCCACCACGCAGATCAAGACCAAGTTTAATATCCAAATCACGATGTATTTCGACATTACCAAAACTGATGTGAATGCCAGGCTTCACAAGCGTTTGATGAATGGAAATTGGAGTATCAATATTCAGAGACAGTTCTCTGGGGAGAATAATAAAAAACGCCAGGAATGATAAAACCAGAATAATAAATAGTCGTTTACGTGAAGGTACCTGCATAGAATGGTGACTAGCCGACGAGATTCTCCTCGTCTCCAATAATCATTACCCGACTTCCAGCAAGGATTCCCAATAGAAACGGGTCACGTCGTTTCTTTCTGAAGTCAAATTCCTCTCTACTCATTACAGTGTAATTGATCTCATATCCTCTTTTGGATTCTTCCATACGAATAAGAGTCGCTAGCTCAGGAAGAATAACATCACCAACGATTAGCATATCAACCTCATCTTCACGTTTCCTTTCTGTGTGTCGAGTAAACCTGCCCGAAAACATTATAAATGATGGCTTACCTATTTTTTTCTTGTTTTCAATTACCTGATTCCCCAGTCCGGTAGTCTTTGCTACCATTGACAAAAGATCTCCATACATTGGATATTCTTCGCGGAGATAATAATAGATCCTGTTGCCCCTTGGCTCTTTCTTAAGCATCCCCGCAGTCTCCAGCCTTGATAAGTCACGACGTACAGCATTAATTTCCTCTTTAATTTCCCGAACAATGCCCCTAACATGGTACATCTCAGTAGGGTTGGAGTAAAACAGCTCAAGAAGCTTAATTCTTACTTTACTTGTTATAATGTCATTTAAGTCTGCCATAGATGATGATTAATCGGGGCAGCCTTATGCGCTAATTGTACAGTATTTCGTTACCAATAGGTATCCCTTCGATCCAAATAGTGCCCCGGACGAATGGTATTTCTTTTCCCTCTCCGTCAAAAAACTTTGTGCGTTCTGATTCACTCGGCTTCTCCCAGGTTCCTTCAACTACAGTACCATTTTGAAAGACCATCGCATCTCCGCTTCCTTCTGTTTCATAATACAGATGAAGCTCTTCATCCACTGGACCCTCTTCTTCAATGAATTGAATGACTATATTTTTTGCAGTCAGCTGCTCGTTATCATATTCCCAATCAGTATGAGGTTTGCCACCATTAACCCGAACGTACGCGTTTGTATCTTTATCGTATTCCCATGAAACATCGTAATCGGGCTTATTGCTCCAAAACTCAAAAGAAATAGTTGTTGCATCTGGGTTTGTTGAAGGACTTTCATCAACAAAGATCCATGAGTCAAAATCTTTATTCCATGCACCACCATCACCGGTATAACCAAATCCACGCTCTATCCCAAGTCTAAAAAGCAAATCAGTAGAACCAATTGCTGAGTGCTCCCAAGCTGCTGGCTCTTCCCCAAGTCGATATTGGTCGCGCTTAATTGCCGGATAACTTACGTTCGCACCTCCATCAAGGGCATTGCCTTCAGAATGTCGCCATCCAAGATCAATCAAATGTTCCAGAGCCATAACTTTTGGATCTACCTTCCCGGGAAGCTTCGTTCCATCTTCCTGGCACTGTGGATCTTCGGCATTTGCGCAAATATTGTTTGCACCTCCAAAATGAACAAAAAGTGGGGCGTCACTATATTCTGCTACCCAATCAATGAAATACACTCGTGCACTTCTGACGGGGCCGACAGTCACGTCTTCGGCAGAAGCACCACAGTAAAACATTGAAAGAAACCGAGTTATACCACCTTCAGCTATTGCTTCATATATTACATCTGCACGAGACATTCCAGATTGAGGTCGGGCATCAAGATGATTTTCTATGACAATTCCCATTGGTCTGCGTTCTTCCCAAATTGACCTCTCTACCTTTGTGTAGTATTTACCATTTAATGGACATTCTTCAGTTTTAGGAAGTTGTTCTATTTGTGAACGAGCGCTTGTGAGCCCTTCATCCGAGAGGCCTGCTTTTGAACCAATTGCACTAAACAATGCCCAGGAGGCGCCTGCCACAATCAAAAATAAACCGACAAAAGCGGCAACTGTTGATGGTTTTTTCTTTATTGCTTTCATTATTGCTTCTGTGTATCTAATAATACCTTTTTCTCTTCTCGTGACAATTCAGTCTCGCTTTTCCCGTTCAACACAGGTTTAGTATATACCCGTGTTCGATCCCTTGTATGCAGCCCAGTAATTATTACTCCATTATCGTCGCGGTCAAGTAAACATAGACAAAAACTCTGTGCACCACCTGTTTCATTAAAAGGGTTGTAGCGAAGCAATGTATGCTTTTGAAAATAAGTCGCTGCTTTATTTTCATGTTCAGCTAGCCGCTTATAAATTCGCTCTATATCACCCTCGTGCTTCTCTTCATCCTTTAATAGCGTCTCCATGGCAGTGACAAGATCTCCTTCGTTAGCTTTTGCTGCCAGTTTTCTATAATGTAGCATAATCTTAGTAAAGACGAGAGACAGCCCTATTAGCCACAAAACAAGGGCAATCAGTATTATTGGTAGTACATTAATGAGCTCCTCGGTCACGATGTTTTCTTGAGTAACAATTTAACTCAGCCATTGTATGAGGCCGGCGTGTCTTGTGTCAAGCTGTATACTTTTAGTGTATGAAAACCAAGGACAAATATCAAAAAGCATTTGCAGTATTTCGTAAATACCATCAAGAAGTTCCACTCGAAGTATTTGGAAGTGATCCTTATAAAACTCTCGTATCTACACTTTTGTCTGCACGGACAAATGATGATACGACACTTCCAGTAAGTAATCGCCTCTTCCAAAAAGCTCCCGATATTGCGGCTCTTGATGCAATGACCCAAGAGGAAATACAGCGCATCATTTACCCTGTCGGTTTTTATAAAACGAAAGCAAAGCACTTAAAACAAACAGCCAGAATAATTATGACAAAACACTACAGCAACATACCAAAAACACGTGTTGAGCTTGAAGAGCTTCCTGGAGTAGGACGTAAAACTGCCAATTTAGTTCTTGCCCGTGCCTTTGGCCAAGCTGAAATATCAGTAGATACTCACGTTCATCGAATTTCAAACATGCTTGGCTGGGTATCCACCGATGACCCAATCCAAACTGAACGCAAGCTAAGACGCATTCTCCCGAGAAAATATTGGCCTGATGTAAACAGATTAATGGTAGGATTAGGAAGACAATTTCGGTCGAAGAAAAAGCTTTATGAGTTTTTACAAGAACAAGAGCTTATTAAGAAAATCAGTATGCGGTGATTGCAACACCAAATCCGCTCTGAGCATAAATACATCCCCAAACATACTCTCCACCGGTAAGAAGTTTTTTGTGACCAAGTGTATTTTCCCAGGCATCTACCGCTTGAGTTGGAGTTGTCACTCCTGATACTAAAAATTCCGAAATGTTGTATTTTTCAAATATCCATTTGAGATCATCTCTCCGTTGGGCTAAATTACTAAAACCCTCGTGGCCATCCAATTTACCCAATTCAAGGAGTTCATTTAATCGAATCGAAGCAATTGTACACAATTCCGACTGATTACTGAGTTCGTTTACTCCAAGCTCTTTGCGTCTTTTGTTCACTGCGTCCCAAAGCTCAGGACCACTAAAGCTTGCTTTTTGAGGGGATGGCGTTTGCACAATGACTATTGGTGTAGGTGCTACATTTTTTGGTGATTCTTCGATACTCGTTACCTCAGGAATATGTGCCAATACTCGCTGAATTTCTTCTTGCCATTTTGTTGAAGCAGTTTCAAAACCCTTAACATAACCCAAAGTAAAGAGCCCATACCCACAAATCACAAGAAGTGCAGATATAACTAAAACACTCGATGCTACGGGAAGTAGGTTAACAATATAAAGAATGAATGATTTTACTTTTTTCATTTTTCATCAAATAAAATTGTGACAGGGCCGTCTAGCTCTGTTTGTATTTTCATATACTCTCCAAATTTACCGGTCTGGACATCAATGCCGAAAGACTTTAGCTCACTTACAAATTCCATATATAGAGCCTGCGCTCGACGCGGCTGCTCAGCAGTAACAAAAGAAGGGCGTTGCCCGCGTGATGTGTCGGCATTGAGCGTGAACTGTGACACTACCAGTATAGACTTACTTTGATCAAGTGCACTGTGATTCATCTTCCCATTTGTATCTGAGAAAATGCGTAAATTTGCCACTTTGCGCGCTAACTTGATTGCCGTGTCGACCGTGTCACCTTTTTTTATACCTATGAGGATAAACAGGCCACACTCAATACTTCCTACTATTTTTTTATTCTCAGAAGTCTCCACTGTGCAGCTTTCTACTCTCTGAACAACAAGTTTCATAGCGTTATTGTACCAGTTCGAGGCTGCATCTTCACAAATAAACCCCATCCGAAGATGGGGCTCATTTGTGTCTGGAAGATAATAAGCCAGGTTCTGTATGCATGCCTGCTTGCGCAGGAAGCAATCATCTATCTAAGCCCTATCTTTAGACCTTGGGAAGGCGCCTTCTGTCCGCCTATGGCGGGCAACGGTCAATTCGTAGGTTGCAGCGGGGAGGATTGCCCGTTTCACCCTTTTGCAAGCTTTAGGCTTACAAAAAGCTCGTCTCTGTTGCTCTCGCAATGGGTCAATTCCCGTCACGTCCTTGTAAACAAGGCACTAGCGCTTTCGCGTCACGGCTTACGCCGCGCACCCTGCCTTCAGCTGCCTGGACTTTCCTCTCTCCAATTCGAAGAGCGATTGCCTGTCTTCCAGACAGACGTATTATAACAAATTATAGGATTTTCTTCACTTTGCAAGAGAATTTTACTTCTTGGAGCTAAAATATTGCGAAAAAATTACTTCCAAAGTTATCACTGTAGGCACTGAAAGTACTGCCCCAACTACTCCCGCGACCCGAAAACCAATGACTAAAGCAAGAAGTGTCATTATCGGATTTACTCCAGCTGACTTTTCCATGACTTTTGGAACAAAGACATAATTTTCAATTTGTTGAATAAGAAAATATAGTGCAGCTGTAGCAATCCCTGTTAAGGGAGAAATACCGAAACCAACAATAACAGCAGGTACTGCAGATAGAAACGGACCAATGTTCGGGATGATCTCGAGAATTCCTGCAATCAAGGCCAGTGGCACGGCAAAAGGAACTCCCAGAATTAATAAACCGATATAAGTAGTGATTCCAACAGTAACCATTAAGATGAACTGACCTCGTGCCCATCCACCTAAGCGTGTCTCAATAATACCGATTGTTTCAATAACTTTTACTTTTATTTGTTCTGGAAGAAGTTTTGAGAGTGTTGGTTCAAGGCGTTCCCGATACAAAAGAAAATAGAGAGCGAAAATAATTACTGCAAGAAGCGAAATTGTATTTGAGAAAACTGATACACCTATTTTTACAATGTGTGCTGGCAAAGCACTGAGCACAGTTGTGAATTGATCGGTGAGATTTTCAACCACAAAGAGAGGCAGGCTCACTTCACCGATAAGCCTTGGTAAACTTGTGGCAAATCGAGTTGTCTGATCAATAAGTGCTGGGGTAAGTACGACAAATGAAAAGATAAAAAACGCCAGGACTGCAAAATAAACTATTAACACGGATGCAGCACGAGGGACACCTCGTTTATGGAGCTTTGTTACCGTAGGATTTAAGATTGCGGTGATAAGCATAGCCACTACCAGCTGGAGAATGATGTCATTAATGTAGTAAAGAAACCGCAGCAATATTACAAAAAAGACTGCAAAGATTATTGTTCGGTGAGAAATTTCAATTTTTTCTGGCATTCTTGGCATTACTGCCTTTGAGCATACCACCTTTTTACCCGAGCTTCTACTTGGCCTTCTAAGTCACCCTTACATGCGCTAAACCAAATAAAACCATGCTGTTTTTTAAACCAGGTCCTTTGGCGCTTGGCATATTGCCGCTCCGCCCGCTGCCAACGAGCATTTGCCTCTTCACAGTTTATTTCTCCGATAAGGTATTGCATCCACTCTCGATAACCAGGAGTTTGCATCGATTGCAGTTTTTTTGTTATTCCATGCTTTATGAGTGTATGCACTTCTTTTTCAAAGCCTGATACAAGTCTTTTTTTAACACGCTGGGCAATTCTGCTTGAAAGCTCTTCGATTGGGCAATTCAACCCAATTTTCAAACAATCATACTGTGGTGAAATTTTCTCAGGATTTTTTTGTACTTTTGCTACTTCTATAGCACGAATAAGTCTGCGTGGATTTTTTCTATCAGAGTTATTCAGTAATGTCGCTCGCTGTGAATCCAATTTTTCTAGCTTTTTATAAAGATGCTCAACTGATAAGTTATCTATATTTGCTCGTAAGCTAGGATTTCGTGGTGTGGATGCGGTGTTTATGCCCTCAATAACTGCTTTAACATACAATCCTGTCCCTCCAACAAGTATTGGCAATTTACTGCGAGAGTGAATGTCAGCGATAACTTGATGAGCAAAGTCAAGATACTCTGAGACGCTAAAATTGGCTTCTGGGGGAACCAGGTCATACCCCCAAATTCTAGCCTTTCCATCTGTATAATATCCGGGTTCAGACTCAATAAACATAAAATCTTCTGGAACATCTTTCCCCGTCCCAATATCCATCCCCTTATACACCTGGCGAGAGTCAGCACTGATTAGCTCACCATTAAGTTTTTTCGCTAAAGCAAGTGCTAGTTCAGTTTTCCCCGTTGCAGTTGGTCCAGATATAACAAGTAGTTTTTTCATACACCGTATTATCCCTTTTTGCTATAATAAGCGCAAAACCATGGCACAAGGACGAGATTTACATCAAAAAGCAGAAATGGCACGTGAACTTGAACAGGACTTTGTAAAAGCCCTCCAGCTTACGGATGAAGCTACAGTCGCATATGCCGACGAAGAAGATTCTAGAGGTCTTGCAGAAGTCACAGCATCACGCCAAAACACCTTTGGACATCTTTACCAAAAGACAGGCAACAAAAATTTTCTTACTCTTGCAAAATATACTGCACAGGCCGCTGTTGAAATTGCAGAAAACTCAAGCATTCCAGAAGCCTTAGCTCTGCCATATCGAGATCTTGCTAAAGTCTATGAGGATTTAAAAGATTACTCCAAAGCTGCCACTTTTCACCAAAAAGCCGTTGAGGCAATGCGATCACATCCACCGAAAGAACACGCAAGGCCAGCCGTTCTAGCAGACATGGAAGCACATCTTGCATATGCCCAATACAAAGCAGGAGACAAAAATGCTTACATCCGGCTAAAATCAGCAATCGCCGATCTCGAAAAGGCAGGTGAGACCCCCTACAACAAAGACGTGTGGCTTTCGGGAGCACACATGAGAGCAGCCCAAATGCTCCGAGAAGGTAGTCCCGATGATGCAAAAATACATCTTCAAAGGGCTAAAGAAATTATCGATAACAATAAAGAACTTACCCTTCGGGCAGAGCAATGGGAAAAGCTTGCGGCATTGTTTACTGACAGAGTATCTTAACGAGAAACCTGTTTTTTAAGCCTTTTGCCTGGAGTAAAGCGGGGAAGACGATGCGATTTGATTGTCACAAATTTTTCACTATTTGGAATTTTGACGGTTTTGCCCTTCATCGTCACTACACGAAAAGTTCCAAAACCTGAAAGAACAACTTTCTCTCCCTTGGAGAGAGTTCGACCAATTTCACTTAAAAATACATCAACCGCCTCATTTGCTCCCCGTTTCGTGAGGTGCGCTTTTCGAGCTACTTGATCTACTAGTTGCCTCTTTGTCATAGATGTTTGAAATATAGATGAATATGCCCTGAAAGTCAAATACTATTTGGCAGCAGTTGTCCCGATTGCACGGGTTTCACGAATAACAGTCACTTTTATCTGACCAGCGTACTCTGCTTCTTTCTCAAGTCTTTTTGCAATATCGTGAGCAAGGACTATAATTTTGTCGTCATCAACTTCATCGGGATTAACAACAACCCGTACGTCACGACCAGCTTGAAATGCAATTGCTGAAGTTACTCCATCATACCCTGCTGCTATTTCCTCAATTTTATCCATACGCTTCACATAATTTTCGTGAGGCTCATAACGTGCGCCTGGACGAGCGCCACTAATCGCGTCTGCTGCCCAGACAACCACCGACTCAACCGTTGAAAAAGGCTTATCTTCATGATGTTCTGCAATCACAGCAATAACCTTTTTGGGAATACCAAATCGCTTAGCAATTTCCACACCTTTTTGTACGTGAGTTCCTTCATCGTCTGTGACAACCTTTCCAATATCGTGCAGCAATCCTCCCAGCCTCACCACTTCAACCTCAGCATCCAGCTCGCGAGCAATTGCCATACCAATTTTAGTTTCCTCAATTGTATGAAGTGCTAAGTTTTGTCCGTAAGAAGTTCTAAATTTGAATTTACCAATCATCCGGATAAGCTCTACTGGTAAGTTATATTCACCTACTGCTTCAACAATTTTTTTGCCTTCTTCCAATAAAACATCGTCCATATCACTACGAACTTGTTCTACCACTTCTTCAATACGCGAAGGCTGGATTCTTCTGTCTTTGACAAGTGTTTCAAGAGAACGTCTGGCGATTTCACGACGAATCGAATCAAACGACGAAAGACGAATTTCATTTGTTTCATCAAGCTCAATTTCTACCCCCGTTGCCCGTTCAAAGGCACGAATATTTCTTCCTTCACGTCCAATAATTCTCCCTTTGGTTTCTTCATCAGGGACAGTAACGGTTGAAATCGTGTACTCGGCGACATAATCTGTTGCGCCGTGCTTCATCGCATCAGCGAGAATTTCTTTCGCTTTTTCGTTACCCTCACGGCGTATTTTTTCCTCTGCATTACGTATTCTTTTAGCAACTTCTGCAGTGAGATCTTTTTGCACTTCCTCGAGAAGTTGTTTCGAAGCCTCTTCACGACTCAAACCACCTACCTTTTCTAATTTTTCAACAAGCTCTTCTTCTCGCTTAACAAGTTTCTTCTCGCGCATATCCAATGTTTCCCGATCACGACGGATATCGTCTAGAAGCGCCTTAATATCTGAATCAGATTGTTTTGCCATAATTTAGTATTTTATGTAGTACGAAAGAAAAAAATACTATCTCACCAGTTAGTGAGTGTGCGTGCCAAATGTAGCTTTTGAGGACACACAAAGTATCATATTTCTTCCTCCAGGAACTATTGTACGAATTTACGCCCCATTCGTCAATCAACAACTTCTTTGATTGTATCCCAATCGTAACCCTTTCTCGCCAGATACTCACTTTGTTTTTGCCTTCTTTCTTTCTCTTCTAAATTTCTATATTTCCAATTTTGTTTTTCAAGAAGTTTCCTTGCAATTGAAATCTCATCAAGACCTTCTGAAGAGATCACCAAATCTATAATCTGTGATTCTATCCCTTTTTGAAAAAGCTCAGCTTTAAGTTGCCGTTTTGAACGGGGGCGAAATTCACTTCTTTGCCTTACCCACCAGCGTGTAAATGCCACATCGTTGAGAAGCTCCAGTTTTGTAAGTTTTTTAATAATTTTTTTCTCAACAATAACTCCCACATTTTTGCGCTTACACCAATCTTTTATTTCCCTTTCACTCCGTGGTCTAAAACTCGCAAATTGGAGTGCTTTATTAATATACTTTTGTTCATCAGATGTCCTCCTTAATCTATCTAGTGTTTCTTCGGGTACTTCTTCCTCAACTTTTAGTCCAGATCTTACGAGTGTTTCCAAATCTGTCCCGAAGGCAAATTTTCCATCAACATAAATGCTTACCCGCCCTTCGCGCTTTTGTTTTTTAATCGCCGTTATACGGGGCATGGTGAAGTTTTATTCTTCTTCAGCTGGTTCTTTGTCTCCAATTTCTTTGGGCAGTTTCTTGCCAGAAGTAAGCTGTTCACGAATTTTCTTCTCAATTTGATCAGCTAATTTTTTATTTTCCATCAAAGCCTGCTTAGCCCCTTCTCGGCCTTGAGCAATAACTTCACCCTCGTAATTAAAGAAAGATCCACTTTTCCCAACAATTCCCAGTTCTACGGCAACATCTAGAATCCCACCTGTACGACTAATGCTTTCTTCATTCATAATGTCAAACTCAGCCACACGTAATGGTGGAGCAACTTTATTTTTTACAACCCTTACCCGATGACGCGAACCAATTACTAAATCTCCTTCTTTAATCGTTTCAATACGCCTAATATCAAGTCTTATAGACGAATAAAACTTCAAAGCTAGCCCTCCTGGAGTTGTCTCAGGATTGCCAAACATTACCCCAATTTTCTGACGCATTTGATTAGTAAAAATCAAAATAGTTTTTGATTTTGAGATTGCTCCTGTGAGCTTTCTGAGAGCTTGGCTCATAAGACGAGCTTGAACACCTACCATAGCATCTCCCATTTCGCCTTCCAGCTCCGCTCGCGGGACAAGGGCGGCCACCGAATCTACGACTATCACATCAAGCGCTCCGGAACGTATAAGCGACTCAGTAATCTCAAGTGCTTGCTCCCCTGTATCAGGCTGACTAATCAAAAGTTCATCAAGATTTACCCCAACTGTTTCAGCCCGTGCGGGGTCAAGTGCATGCTCTGCATCGATGAAAGCACATTGCCCACCGCGCTTCTGTGCCTCAGCCACTACATGCAGTGCCAGCGTTGTCTTACCGGATGCTTCAGGACCATAAATTTCTACGATACGGCCTCGTGGGAGTCCTCCAACACCGAGGGCTAAATCAAGGGC
>Ga0209542_10009335_pt1 | contig 18026 bp, 18 predicted proteins | sample RifCSPhighO2_01_FD_184028 | JGI IMG/M metagenome (GOLD analysis project Ga0209542, IMG submission 184028) | Soil microbial communities from Rifle, Colorado - Rifle CSP2_plank highO2_0.1 (SPAdes) (version 2) | ecosystem: Environmental > Terrestrial > Deep subsurface > Rock core/Sediment ...
CGCTTCTCGTTAGTCTCAGCCGTCTTCTGTCGGCTGGAGGACGAGTTTGCTCAAGAGAGCGCAGCACGTGTCGAATAACTTCTTCCCATCTTTGCCTCCGGCATCGAACCATGCACGTACTGCTTCGTCGCCGATGCACAGTTTCGGGTTCCGTCGATATTCCGCGCTGGCTTCTGCATACCGGTCAAGCTCTAGATGTACGTACCGGTACCCCGTGCGTAGGGACTTCATTGCCTTGAATTCCAGGTGGAACGGCATGTCTCCGGACGCGACCGCATATTGATCGATATCGAACTCGATCTCGTGGGCATTCAACCTCAGCGCATTTTTCTTCAATATGCCGACCGCGGTGTACCAGATCTCTTCGTAAGCGTTCTCATGGCCCGGAGAGGGCATAAAGACGTGCTTCGTGCATACGACGGTCGAAAAGGTGAACAGAATGAATTCGCTCGCATGCCCTTTCAACCGTTCGTTGAGCTTCCGATACCTCGACTCAAGTTCCGCATTATCGGATCCGGTAGCCTGAATGACGAGATCCCGGATATCATCTCCGGTCGTGCCGCCGTGCAGAATACGTTCGCGGAGCGTACGGTACAGATCGCCTCGTTGTTGTTTGAGAGTAACAACGCCTTCTTCAGCAGCAGCGACCTTAGCGTCGATTTCGGCGATCGCTTTCAAGGTTTCTTTCTCCATTGTGCATTCTCCTCATACTGTGGCCTTGTCGCACTATACCGCATGGTCTGATTACCGCCACAACACACAACGCGGCAGATGCCGCGTTGTGTGTTTCTGGTCGGGCCGCCGGAATCGGTCACGGATAATTTCCTCGCCGTCTCTCGGAAATTTCCGCGACCCCGGCTCGCACCCTCGTCTGATGACGAGGGGCCCGCTCCGCCTTTCGATTCCCGACGCGAAAAGGCACAGCCTTTTCGCTGCGCCTCTCGCTCACTTCGGTCACGCATATTCGCCTACTGGCGAATTGCGCGACCCCGCCTCGGCGCCAATCGCCTCCGGCCTTGCGAAAGCGCACAGCGCTTTCTCACTCTCGGGCCGCCGGGAATCGAACCCGGTCTTTACGAACCCGAATCGTACGTACTACCGGTATACTACGGCCCGTTAGGTGCGTATCGTAGCAGATTTTGAAGAGAATGCACTTTGTGGTCACGGATAATTTCCTACTGGAAATTTCCGCGACCCCGACTCGGCCTCGTCAGGCCTGCGCCTTGCACAATCTGCGCTTCGCTCGATTGTGCACCCTTCAGGATTCGAACCTGAGACCTTTCGAATGTGAATCGAACGCTCTAACCAGCTGAGCTAAGGGTGCGTGCAGGAGAGTATCGCCCAAAAACGGCCTTTTCTCAAGATGGGCTGGTGGCGGGGTGAAAAGGTGCTATTGTATCCGTCGTAACGGACGGCGACAGGGAAACGGCTGATGGCAACCAAAAAGAAAAAGAAGAACGGTCATAAGAAGTTCTGGAAACTCGGCGTCGAGGAGTTCAATACTTCGCATTTCGATATCTCGCCGGAGGGCGAGCTCGTCGTACGCGAGGGGAACTACCAGTACAACATCTATAATATCGTCAAGAAATACGGCACCTCGACCGAGATCCTCTTCCCGACCATCATCGAGAACCGCGTGCGCGATCTCATCGATACCTTCAACGCGTACATCAAGATCCTCTCCTACAAAGGGAAGTTCCACTACCACTACCCGATGAAGGTCAACCAGAACAAGGAAGTCGTCCTGCCGGCGGTCGCGGAGGGCGCGAATCTCGACGTGGCGAGCGCCAACGAGCTCTATCTCGTGAAGCGCATGATCGAGACGGACCGTTTCAACGTGAAGATCCGCGTCACCTGCAACGGCCCGAAGACGCCGAAGTACATGGATCTCATCGAGGAACTGCGCGGCAAAGGCCTCCTCGTCGTCCCTATCATCGAGGACTACGTCGAGCTCGAGCGTATGAAGAAGTTCCAGGGGCCCGTCGGCATCCGCGTGAATCTGAGCGTGAAGATCAAGAGCCATTGGGATAAGAAGTTCAACCGTTTCGGATTCACTGAGGACGAGATACTGAAGCTCGGCAAGGTCCGCAATCTCTCCATCCTCCACTATCACATCTCGAGCCAGATGGAATCGATGGACAGCTTCGTGAAGCCGCTCAAGCGCGCGCTTGAGCTGTACGCGAAGCTCAAGGAGAAGAACCCTTCGCTCGATACGCTCGACATCGGCGGCGGCGCAGCCGTGCCGTACGAGAAGAAGCGGATGTATACGGGAAAGAATCTCATCCAGCGCATCGTGAAGACGGCGAAGACGCACGCCGACAAGCTCGGCATCCGCCATCCGAATCTCATCGTGGAGTGGGGACGATATGTGGCCGCGCCTGCGCAGATGACCATCTACAAAATCCTCGCGGAGAAGACGATCGAGACGAAGAGCGACAAGCTCTGGTATGTCATCGACGGCTCATTCATGAACGATCTCATCGACAGCTGGGCCATCCATCAGAAATGGCATGTCGTTCCGGTCAACGCGATGCATGCGCGCAAGCTCGTGAAGACGTGGCTCGCGGGCTCTTCGTGCGACAGCGACGACAAATACACCGCCGGCGGCACTCACATCCTCCTGCCATCCTTGGAGAATGTCGAAGAGCTGTTCATCGCCATCATGGATACCGGCGCGTATCAGGACCCTCTCGCTTCACATCACTGTTTGCTTTCATCACCGGCTAAGCTGGTCGCCGCGAATGGCGAGATCAAAGTCGCCCGCAAGCGCGAGCAGCCGGAGGATGTCGGGAAGCTGTTCGGGTGGTAAAAGAAATGCGGCGCCGGTGAAAACCAGCGCCGCCGATAGAATCTTAGGGCATCTCCTTGTCGATAGGCATATCGACGGGATCGAAACGATCGATGTGCATCGCGCACAAGAGGTTGCCCACCGCATCGTCGAACGCACGAGCTTGATCGTCGTAGACGATCTCGCGATTGCAGTAATGCAGGTTCTTTTGGACGGTACCGAGATACTCCTGGTCGCCTTTCGTCAGGACGCCCTCCGGCCAGAAGTCGAACGAGACGCCGGACGCATGCAACGTGATGTTGATCGTCATGCCGCTCGTCCGCCGTTCCCGTCGGGTCTCCCCGAAATAGTCGATGGTCGGTTTTCCGACGACGCCAAGGCCGTGCCGGTTGGCTTCCTTGACGAGCATCTTCGCCATCGTCTTCGCGTATGCACCGGTGAGCCATTTCGGATCACAAGTGCATCCGTAGTACGAAGCTAACAGCACGCGGCTATAGGTCCCGCGTACGTAGGGGACATCATCAGGATCTATGACGCTCATCGCTAGCACTCCCTTTTTGTGCAACAAAATCGATCCGCGGCAAGTATACGGCAGCAATCTGAAAACACAATACTTTTTTACACAGTCAACTATTGAACGCGTCTTTCGCGCACGAGCATATCAGATATACTCATTACTCATGAACCGCGGCATCGTCATCATCGTCGTAGCGCTCCTCGCCGGAGGCGTCGGATACCATTTCTTGAAGCCATCAGCCGTTGCCGTTTCCCGTGGAGGCACCGATTCGCACGATCTTAATATCGAACATAGGAAGATGGACCCCGCGCTCGTCCGTGTCGCGCAGGGCACCAACACGACATTCATCATCAATACCGACGAAGCATCGGAGTTGCATGTCGAAGGGTACGAAGTCATGCAATCCATCGCGCCGGGACGCGCCGCCGAGTTGAGATTCACCGCCGACAAGGCCGGCACGTACTTGATGCACGTCCATCCTGCGTCGGATCCCGATGCTGAGATATCAGTGGGCACGCTCGAAGTTCGTTCGCAATAACCATTTCTATCCTCTCGGCCGGAATCGAACCGACATCGGCCCCTTCGGAGGGGGCCATCCTATCCATTGAACGACGAGAGGTGAGAAAGCGCGGCGCGCTTTCGTAGGGCCGCAGGCGCTTGGCGCTGAGGCGGGGTCGCGCAAAATCGCAGCGGCGATTTATGCGTGACGTCGTCAGAGTAACATTCTTTGTGGTCACCGATAAATTCCTCGCCGTCGCTCGGAATTTTCCGCGACCCCGCCTCGCGGTTTCGCCCGCTGGCGAAACATCGCTCCGGCCTCCACCTCTCGAAAAAAACTGCCACAGGGCAGTTCTTTTCGTATCGGTGGACCTAGGGAGAATCGGACTCCCGCCTCGTCAATGCGAATGACGCGTCGTACCACTAGACTATAGGCCCTGCATGCGCACGTCGGCACAGCATATAGCAAAGTCGCGGGAGCGTCTACCCGGAATTTGCTATACTTGCGGCATGCAAGTCCTCAAGATAGCGGGGCTTATCGTCCTGGCCTGCGTGCTCACGTTCGGCGGCATCATCATCTTCCGCATGGCCCCGAAGATGTCGCGCATGACGCCTCAATCGGTCATCACGAATTTCGACGAGTGTGCAGCAGCGGGGAATCCGGTCATGGAATCGTATCCGCGGCAGTGTCGCACATCCGATGGACGCCTGTTCGTCGAAGAGGTACCACCGATGGAAGAACCCGGGCAGGGACTCGGGCTTCAGGCGAACGACTGTGCGGTCGCGGGTTGCTCGGGTCAGCTGTGTGTTTCCGCCGATGAAGCGGGGAACATCGTGACGACCTGCGAATATCGCGCCGAATACGGTTGCTACAAGGAAGCTTCGTGTGAGCCGCAGGCGGATGGCAAGTGCGGCTGGACGCAGACATCGGAACTCAGACAATGCCTCGCGCATCCTCCGGCGATGGATGAGCCTCAGGTGCAGTAACAAGAAGTTTTTGTTAGGATATCTCGTGAAGGGCCGTTAGCTCAATTGGTAGAGCGCGTGCATGGCATGCACGAGGCAACCGGTTCGAAACCGGTACGGTCCACTACTTGACAATACACATAAACAGTGTATGATTTTTTGAGGTGGTTTTTGTTGTGAAAGAGGTGCCAAGATGGCAAGGATTTTTGCAAAGCCTGTGATCTTCAGCGAGATTACGAGGCTAAAACCTGATCTACCAGAACCCGAAAGGTGGGAGATTGCGAGTCAAATCAAGGAGGCGTCGGTTGCAGAACGCAACTATCCTCCGGGGTTGGAGCGTCGCTTTGTGGCGATTGTAGCTGCCGCTGAGCGTCTCGAGACATCCCATCTTCCCGTCACGGTCGGGAACCTGCAGGAACAAGCGTTCACAACTGCATTGCAGGCTTACCGCTGGCTCTGGGAAAACCAACTCAGGGCTGCAGGTCGAGAGACACTGAAAAAGCGTCAGATCACCGTCACGGCAAGCCAGGTGCGCGAGTTCGCAAGCCGCATGGGCATTCACCACAACCGATTCCGGGCAGAGGGCATTCATTCGAATCTCTGCCAGGGTTCCGTGCTGCATATCCTAACCGAAATAGGTCAACTCGGCGACTTTGCAGATCATCTCACCAGTCACGTGAAATCGTGACAAGCTCCGACGGAGAAGCCTCGTGCTTCACCGCCGGGGCTTTTCTCTTTTTAAGCCTGCAGAATTTGCTCCAGATTATGGCATTCGTGAGCAAATTGGTTCCAAAATCCGAGACCAGAGTCCACATCGTCAGAGTGTTCGTCAGTAAATTCCTCAAATAGGGCAAATAAAAAGAGACCCACCTTTGCAGGGGGTCTCAGTAGAAGGGAGGAAATAACCGTTCTCCCAATTCGGCGGCCTGTTGGCCTTGTTGCCGTTCAGTTGGTCTCCTGCGCGACGACCTCGCGGATGAAGTCGACGAAGCCGTAGCCTTCCTTTGCATCAGGCTTGTCGCGCTGGCTGGTGAACTCCCGCCAGAGCGCCTCGCCCTTCTTGCCATCCGGCGTATTGCGGATGAAGACGCCGAGCTCTTGCATCGTGATGCCACCGTGGTCGACGGAGCCCATGATGCATTGCTGGAGTCCGAAGATCCCATCGATGACGGCGTCGATCTCGTCGAGGGAGGGGGTGTCGGCCGAAGCCATCTGCTTGATCGGCGAGCCCATCTTGATGTCGAAGCTCTTGCCGGTGATGGCAGAGAGCACAACGTTCTTGGTGGTGTCGTGGACACGACCGTTGGGCTGGATGAGTGCCAGATCCTTGAGCGCTTTCAGTTCGTCGTTGGCGATCGAGTGCTTGGGATTTTGGCACCGCTCATAGAGATCAGAGACGGCGCAGATGCCGGGGATGCCTTTGTCCCACAGACCCTTGAGCGACATCATCGTGGCGATGACGGCAGTCTTCGGCTCCGAGGAGCCATTGTTCAACGCAAGCATTTCCATGGCTGGTTACGTCCTTTCTGACGTTGGTTGCTACGAAATACGGCGGTACATTAACCGCGTGCCATTGTACACCCCAGACCACGCGTTTGTCAAGTGGTCAAGGGTAGGTTTTTTGCCGTTACCCCAGAGCTTTTAATGGCTCTGCTGCTGTTTGTCTCTGTCCCACTGTGTTTGTGTAAGTGGTAGTTCTATAACTATGTTGTGTACCTTACGCGCTGATATTTCCTATGCAGCGCTTATTTGGTGGTACTCCCAGAACCGAGAAAGATAGTCTTTTAGTTGGTCCGATGTTTTATAGGATGTGTCCACCAAGACGAAAAGTGCTGCCCTGCAGCAGCTTTTTTCGCGAGGTGGAAGCCGCAGCGATGTTTCGCCATGCTATGATTTTGCGCAATGTCCGGCACCGGCGCGAGAGCGTACCTCATTTTCGCGCTTACGATTTTCCTCAGCGCGTTCCTCCTTTTCCAGATACAACCCATCGCGGGAAAACTGCTTCTGCCATGGTTCGGCGGCTCGTCGTCGGTATGGGCGACGAGCATGCTCTTCTTCACCAGCGTCCTGTTCCTCGGATACCTGTACGCGTATTTCCTCACGAAGCATGCCATCGCGTTCCAGGCGAAAGCGCATCTCATCGTCTGCGGACTCGGCGCTCTCATCGCGCTCATCTCCCTCATCATCTGGGGTTCGATCTTCCCGTCGCTCGATTGGACGATAGGGAACGGGGCGCCGCCCGCGCTGAAGACCTTCCTCGCGCTTCTCTCCGGCATCGGCATCCCGTATTTCCTGCTCTCGACGACGGGGCCGCTCCTGCAGTATTGGTACGGCGTCTCGGCGCAGCGCGAGCCCTACAAGCTCTACGCGATCTCGAACGCCGGATCGCTCCTGGCGCTCGCGAGCTATCCCTTCATCGTCGAGCCGTATACGCGTCTCCCGCAGCAGGAGACCGTCTGGCTCTGCATGTTCCTCGCCTTCGTCGCACTGCTTACGCTCATCGGCCGGCGATTCGTGCGCGAGAAGCACGCGAAAGGAACGGAGGCATCGCATCCCGTCACGCATATCCGTAAGCTGCTCTGGATAGCCTATGCGATGCTTCCTGCATTCCTCCTCGTCGCGACGACGACCGAGATAACGCAGGTGATAGCTCCGTTGCCGCTCCTGTGGCTCCTGCCGCTCTCGCTCTACCTCCTCTCGTTCATCATCGCGTTCACGGGGTTCCGCGCCGGAATCCTCGTCCCGCTCGCGGTATTCGCATCCGCGTATGCTGCCTGGTGGTTCATAGATTTCGATGCCTACACCATCAAATGGAAGATCCTCGCGGACCTCACGCTTCTCTTTTTCGCGGCACTCCATGCGCACAGTCATCTGTACCGCATGCGTCCTGCGGCAGCGCTCTCGCCGCTCTTCTACGTCTTCATCTCGTTCGGCGGCATGGCGGGGACGCTGCTCGCGAGCGTCGTCGCACCGCTCGTCTTCAACGATTACTACGAATTCCCCGTCGGGCTCATGTTCGCGGCGGCTATCGCATTGCACATCTCGCCCGCGCCGGCATTCCTCAAGCGCCTCGGCCGCTATGAGTTTTTCATGCGCGTGGCGGCCACCAGTTTCGCGTTCACGCTCATCGTGAGCGCGGGGTACTCGTATTTCAAGGATCGCAATGCCACCTACGTATCCGTATCGCGCAATTTCTACGGCACGGTGAAGGTGTATGAGGACGCCTATGTGCGCACCATCCTGCACGGGACGACGCTGCACGGCCTGCAAGTGCGTGATCCCGAATCGGCGCTCATCCCGACGGCGTATTACACGCCGGAAAGCGGCCTCGGCCGCGCGTTCATGTACGTGCGCCTCAAGCATGCTGATCATCAGGCATCCGTCGGTATCCTCGGCCTCGGCGCAGGGATGACTGCCGCGTTCTGTCTTCCGAGCGACGAGTTCGTCTATTACGAGATCGACCCGCGCATCGAGGATGTCGCGCGCGAATATTTCTCCTATCTCGCGCATTGCCCGCAGGCGGAAATCCGCGAGGGCGACGGCCGCATCCTTCTCGATCAGGAATATCGGGAAGGGAGGTTGGGGAAGTACGACATCCTTGCGGCCGATGCCTTTAATGACGACACTATTCCCGTACATCTCATCACGCGCGAGGCCATCCATCGGTACGTCTCGCATCTGAGGGACGACACCAGCATCGTGGCGCTGCATATCTCGAACCGTTACATCGATCTTCTGCCGGTCCTCATGTCGATCGCACAAGAGGAAGGGCTCTCGCTCCTCGACGTCCGGATCGTGCGCGGACCGCAACCGTTCGCCTCGGCGTCGCATTGGGTGCTCCTCTCGCCGGGGAAGGAAACGTTCTCGGCGGATATCTTCAAAGGAGCCGCGTCGCCGCTGTCCGACAAGAGGATCCCTGCGTGGACCGACGACTACAGCGATATCATCTCCGTCATCGATCTGCCGTAGTAAAAAAGAAAAGCGCCGGCTCCTGTCGCTGAAATCGAAGCCGTGCTAGCATCTCCGGCAGTTAGAGGTCGACGACATGATGGTGTCATGACTAAAAGTAACCTTACGCCTCTCGATCCGTCTCCCGAGATGGTAAGCATGGCCAAATACCTATCCAGCCTGCCCCCAGAGGAGATCGCGGTCTTCTGTCTGCTTGAGAAAGAATTCATGCTCAAGCGTTCTCGCATGCCTTCCGAGGGCAAACAGGATCGCCGCGATCGTTTCCGCTACCATGCGCGTTCATTCGAAGTTCTTGCGGGGGCCCTTCAGGCAACGGCGGCGATGCCGCGTGAATGAAGGAAAAAAAGCGGCGGGCGCTACGCGCCCGCCGCTTTCTTGTGCTCTTCCCTCGCCTTGCGAAGAGTCGATTTGATGGTTAAATGCGTCTCAGCAGGGCACTGATGTCCTGATATGGAGAGAATGCCATGAGGAGTATGTATGCTGTCGCGCTCGGCGCGATGCTTTGTCTCGCCTGTACGCCGGCTTCGGCGTTCGAGTTGGATGATGTCGAAGTACTGAGCATCAACAACGACATCGCCCGGGTCTTCCTGACGGACGATGCCGACGCCATCTGCGACAAGCGGGAAGAGCCGTCGATCTGCAGGCTCGAGTTCGACCTGGCGGACCAGCGTTTCAATCTCGCGAGACGCCTTTTGATCATGGCCGCAATCGCTCACCAAGGCGAACAGCGGAAAAAATGGCTCGCAAAGGCCCTTGCGCATCACGATGAAGGTTGGCGGCTCTACAAGCTCGTTTACGAGGAGAACACGCGTGAAGGTGATGCGCTCGCGCATCAGGCAGCCACGGAACCTCCGCGCTGAAGACGCGCGGTGAAGATAGAGCGGCGGACGCATAGCGTCCGCCGCCTTTTTTGCAACACCCATTGCTTGTGATACAGTCGGAACAGCGGGCACCGGAATGTGCAAATGAAGAAGGAGACGCACGATGACAGGCAAGAATGCAGCTCAAGACAAGGCCAGGAAGTTAGCGAGATCGTTCTCGCGAGGCATCAAGAAATTGAAGACGCGCGAGGAATGGCATGCCTTCTACGAGGTGGCGGTCGCCGAACTCAGGTGCGAATTCCTCGGGATCGGGTCAGAACATCCTAAGCAATTCAAAAGGCTTAAGATGCTTGCGAACTCATTCGAGACGCTCTCGATGTCCGTCCAGCGGGCGGCGCAGATCGAGCCATCCGGATAGCAGCTCCTTTTTCAGGCGGCGCGAAAGCGTCGTCTCTTTTTTGATCCCCAATCGCACTGTCAAGGTGTCACCTTGACAGTGTGGGAGACGGCGCGACAATAAGCCGATGAATCGTGCACCGATGGGCGTCGGAGAATGGTACCACTGCTTTACTCGCGGTGTCGATAAGCGCCGAACCTTCCAATCCACTACGGATTATCGGCGTTTTCAGCAAGTCCTATACCTTTGCAACAGTGATATCGCCGTTCATCGCAGTGATCTGCAGCATCTTTCGCATGCGGATATATTTTCATACCCTCGGGGCAAGCCGTTGGTCGAATTAGGCGCATACTGCATCATGCCTAACCATTTCCATCTTCTTATTCAGGAAATCGTCGAAGGCGGCGTCGCGCGGTTCATGCAGAAAGTCGGTACGGCGTATGGGATGTACTTCAATATCAAGAACAAGCGGATAGGTAATCTGTTCGTGAAGCCGTTTCGGTCGAAGCATGTCGATGACGACGCCTATCTGAGGCATGTTGCACAATATATCCACCTGAATCCGGTTGAATTGTTCGATCCCACATGGAAAACCGCGACACAAAAGAACATCACGCGCTTGGAATCGAAACTGCGTGGGTACGAATTCTCAAGTCTTGCAGAATATCTCAGCCTCGATCGGCCGGAGAAATCGCTCTTAGGCGCGGAGGCGAAAGATGTGCTAAGCGATGGTCTCCCGGAACTCAATAACGTTATTACAGAAGCGGCCGAATATTACCGCGAGATCGGAATGGCCACCTGACTGTCAAGGTGTCACCTTGACAGTGGTATGCGTCGTCCGTTTTTTTATTGCTTTTTTATCCCCACCCATATCCACACGTTATCCACGGAAGTTATCCTTTCAAATCACACGTGTTTGACGAGTTGTCCACAAAGTTTCCCCTCAATCGAACTGTGGACTTCACGATGGCGTCATTTGCATAAAGCTACTATCATCATAGTGTCTTCAAGAAGTTGCGGGGAACGTCCGAAGGCACTCCGCAAATGCTGTACCTAGCAGCACCCATTACAAGAAGTAGCAAAGCTCTCATCTCGAGGGGCCGTCTTGCGCGTGTGACGAAAGTTGCACCGCAAGACGGCTCTTTGTCGTGAGCGAGCGAAATGTCGGTTCGGTCGATCCCGACAATGAGTCGAAAAAAGTTACTAGCGTTACAAAATTAATAATCAGCGACTTACTGTCAAGGTGACACCTTGACAGTAGGGAGCAAAAATAAAAATATGACAGGAATATTCAATACACGGATCTTGGCATCCGTCGCGATGCTCGTATTCGTCGGCGCAGTCGTCGCAAGCTCGACAGGCGCATTCTTCTCTGACACGGAAACGTCGACGGGAAACACGTTTACCGCAGGCGATATCGATCTTCAGATCGACAACGAAAGCTATGTGACGGATGCCAACGGCGTTCTCGTCGCAAGCCCGTCCACATCGTGGTCTCTTAAAGACCTCATTCCAGGTGTCGACCACTTCTTCAACTTCTCCGACGTAAAGCCGGGCGATATTGGTGAAGACACGATTTCTATCCACGTAGGCAGCAACAACGCATGGATGTGCGCAGCGGCCCGCATCACCGACGACTCCGATCAGTCGTGTACTGATCCGGAAAATGCCGATGACCCGACATGTGCAAATCCAGGTCTTGGACAAGGTGAATTGGATAGCGCGCTTAATTTCGCTTTCTGGCATGATGATGGCGACAATGTCCTCGAGACGGGCGAAGAGACCTCAATCTTCTTACAGGGTCCTTTGAGTGGCATCGGTGTGGCAGGCCAAATCAGACTCGCGGACTCGTCGGGCAGCATTCTCGGCGGCAGTACACCGATTCCGGGAAATACAACGTTCTACATCGGCAAAGCATGGTGCTTCGGCACTTTGACTCCGGCACCTCGAGCGCCGGGGGCACTTAGCCCATTGGGCGGCACAGGCTTCACTTGCGATGGCTCTGCGGTAAACAATGCTGCACAGACGGACCAAGTGCAGGGAGACTTGCAATTCTATGCAGTGCAGGCTCGAAACAACTCAACATTCACGTGTGCAACTGGCTACACGCCGACATGGCCGCAGGAAGTTCGACCGACACTCGGTGCGAACCTAAATGCGTACGCAGATCCGAATCCACAGACCTGTAATGTTACGGTAGATGACAGTGGCGGAGCGAGCTTCACGAGCATTCAAGCAGCAATTAACGACGCCGGAACAACAGTCGGAGAAAAAGTCTGTGTTGCTGACGGAATCTACAACGAAGATGTGAACATCAACAAGTCCATCATTCTTGTGGGATCCGGTGCAACATCAACGACAGTAATCAACGGACAAATAGGCGGACAAACCGGCGCAGTCATGATCGCGGCTGACAACGTAACGGTTAGCGGATTCCAGATTAACGCTGCTGCCAACAGCGTTGCTGCGATGCGCATCCTTGCAGTTCACACAGGTGCAACGGTTTCGTTCAACAAAATTACGTCGGCAAGTGGCGGTGGCGCAGTTGACTCAGTTGGCGGCCAGACAAACCACACATTCAACAACAATGAATTTGTAGGCGTTGCCGGAAGCCAGCTTGTGTACATCAACGGTCTCGCGAGCAACAACGTCGCATCGACGAACGTGGACTTTACACAGAATTCGTTCACCGGCGCATCTGGAATCGCGCTCGGCCAAGAGGCTGGCGGCAGTTCCATAACGTTGAACAAATTCTCAACAGTAACAAGCGGGTATGACGTTGAAGACTGGGGACTTGGAAACAACTTCAACCAGAACAACTTCAATGATGGCGGCTTGAATCTCCAGCATTCGGAGAATGGTCAAACTGGTGAAAACGGTATTACAAACGCAGAGAATAACTGGTGGGGTGATATCAACCCAGCAGATGGTGATGTAAATGCGAACGTAGATGTGGACTTTGTCCCATCGGAAGTCGCAGCATTCCCAGAGAACTAGTCCTCTCTAGCCTAACCAAGCGCCGTCGATGGCGCTTGGGGGGCTGTAGGGGATACAGCGCCACTTATTCATTTATTCAGTTAGCTAGTCGATTTGCGGGGGAATCAGAAAATAATTATGAATTTATCACGGATACTTTTAGGACTCATGCTCATCGTCGGCTCCGCAGGAGCCTTGGCGACAGGCACTTCGGCGTTCTTCTCCGACACGGAGACTTCGACGGGGAATACGTTTACCGCAGGATCGATCGATCTCTTGGTCGATAACCAAAGCTACGCGACGAATGCTCAGGGCGTGCTTGCGGTCAGCCCGACAACAAGCTGGCCGGAAGGCAATTTAAATGACGGCGTCACCACGCTGCATAAGTTCTTCGACTTCGGCGACATCAAGCCGGACGACGAAGGGGAAGATACCATCTCGCTTCATACGCAGAACGACGCGTACGCGTGTATGGATGTGACGTTGACCTCTAACGATGACAGGTCGACCGTTGACCCGGAAACGGATGCACTCGACGCTGTTGAGAACCCTGCGGATGCATGGGACGGCGAGCTCGCGCAGAACATCCAAATGTTCTGGTGGGCAGACGATGGCGACAATGTGTACGAAGATAATGAAGATTCGATTTCCGGCGGCATCAAGACCCTTTATGACCTCGCGACCTCATCGGGTGCGTTCTCCGTGGCGCTGGCGGACTCGCTCGGGAGCATCTGGGACACGACGACGCTTCCCGCCGACGTGACGAAATACGTCGCGAAGGCATGGTGCTTCGGGACGCTGGGATTGGCTGCTGTTCCGGCCGGACAAGGCGTCAGCCCGCTCACCGCGACGGGAGTCACGTGCGACGGCTCCGCTCTCGGCAACGAGACACAGACCGACGGTGCGACGCTCGATGTCGAATTCCGTGCGGTGCAGGCGCGCAATAATCCGAACTTCCTCTGTGAGGAATGCGTGCTTACGAACACGAATGTCCTCTTCGATGGCGGCTTCGAGAATCCCGAAGTGACGAACCCTGCGCAATGGGACATCTTCCCATCGCCGGCAGGCGGCTGGCAGGTCGCATGGAGGAGCGACATCCCGGCGACATTCGGCGCGCAGAACCGTCCGGCAATCGCGAATATCGAATTCCACGAAGGAGTCCTCGGTCTCGCCGACGAAGGCGACCAGTATGTCGAACTCGACACCGACTGGGCAGGGCCGAATGGCTCGGGTGATGGCGAACCGGCATCAGTGACGATCTACCAGGACATCGCGACCACTCCGGGAGCGACGTATCAATGGAGCTACGCATTCGCGCCGCGACCGAATACTCCGGCGTCCGACAACCGCGTCGAGATGCGATGGGGAGGTGTCATTGCAAACGACACAGGAAATGTCGCAGGCGGCGGCGGCCCGATCGCATGGACCACGCTCACGGGATCCGTCGTAGCGACGACGACCACGACTCGCATCCAGTTCACCGACCTCGGTACGGCGAACTCGCTCGGCTCGTTCGTCGACGACTTCTCGCTCATCAAGATCAGCTGTACGCCTATCAGACCGTAACAGATAGAGCCGCGTCGAAAGTTCGACGCGGCAGGTTGGCAGACCTTCGTTCGTTAGGGAAACCATATGTCTCGTATCAAACTATCAACGCGCATAGTATTCATCGCCGGCATCATGTCGGCGGTGATACTCGCGTTCGGATATCGCACTGAAGCGACGGGATTCACGTTCGCGATGGGGAACAGTCACAACAACTTCGATCTCACGATCGATAGTCATGCCCTCTACAACGGCGTCCTCCAAGACGGCACGAATGGCACCTACGATTCGACGTGGACCCTGAAGAACCTCAATCCGCATCACGATAGATTCTTCAACCTGGATGACGTGAAGCCTGGCGACACCGGCGAAGCGACTATAAGCCTGCACGTGAACAAGGATGCGTGGATCTGTTTAGACTTTGAAAGACTCAAAGAACAAGAAAACGGGAGGAATGAACCTGAAATGCAGGAAGACAATTCGGGGGGCGCGACTCAGGGGGAACTGGCGGACGGGACGGAATTCTTCGCATGGTATGACGATTCCGCTCCACACCCGGGCGACAACATATTCCAGGTCGGGGAAACTCCCATCTTCGGCACGACGACAGGCAAACAAGCCGCGACGAAGGTGTTCGATAACAAGACGTATGCACTTGCGGATTCGATCGCGGGCGCGCCGTTCGTCGCCTCGACGACGCGCTACATCGCGATCACGTGGTGCGCAGGTAACCTTACGGTGAACCTGGCGACTGCGCAGATAGATTGCGACGGCGCAGCGATGGGCAACGAAGCCCAGACGGATTCGTTCTCCGTCGACATCTCATTCCGCGCGGTGCCGACGAAAGACAACAAGAAATTCAAGTGCACCAAGATAGGGACGACCTGCGAGTGGCCAAGGGCGGTGAACATCAATGTGAACAATAATGCGACCGTCATCAATACGACGACGTCGAGTTCGGATACGGGGGGCAACAGCGCAGGCGCAGGCGGGACCGTAACAACCGGAAATGCATCAAGCACGGCAACGACGACCAACATCATCAACAGGGTGAGAATCCGATAATCTTATGATGCGTTTCATTAACATATTCTTCTATACGGTCTTCATCGCGGTCCTTTTGGGTATCGCGGGGCTGCTCGTCGGCTCGATGCTCCCGATACCGGGGAACATCGAGATAAAGATAGTGAAATCGGGTTCGATGGAGCCGAATATCCCGACGGGGGCCGTCGTCATCGTGAAGCCGGAAAGCGCGTATCTGAAAGGAGACGTGATCACCTTCGGCAAGGACACGAAGACGGACATCCCGACGACGCACCGCATCATCGCGAGCGCCGGGGAAGGTACGGGCACGACGTATACGACAAAGGGCGACGCGAACGAAGAGCAGGACCCGACCCAAGTGGTGGCACGTGATGTCATCGGCAAAGTCGTGTTCTCTCTGCCGTATGCGGGATTCATCTTGGATTTCGCGCGGCAGCCCTTGGGCTTCGGGCTTCTCATCGGTGTGCCCGCGGCGCTTGTCATCCTTGAAGAGTCGCTGACAATTTTCAAAGAAGCGCGCGCGGCTCTGCGGAGAAGAAAACGTGGAGGCGGGGATGATGACATTGAAGTGAGTGGTGGAGGCAGAGACGAAGATGGCGCGCCGCTGCGCATGATGCACGCGCGGCGGTACAGGATGGACGAGATTTTCGTGCCGATGTTCGTAGAGCCGGGTATTTTCCATAAGGAGTGGTGGCACAAGAATCTGCGGATGCACAAGGATGCCTACGGCACTTCGACGGCGCTCGTCTTGGGGCTCGTATTCATGTCTACGCTTTTCGCGGGAGCTTCGGGAGGCACCATCGCGTATTTCAGTGACATCGAACGGTCGATCGGGAATATCTTCCGGGCGGGGGTGTGGGCGGATCCGCAGGACATCGTGCTCAACGAATTCCTGCCGTTTCCCGACGCAAGCGCGAATGGTCTTGATTTCGGCAACGACGCGAGCAACGAACCGGATGGTGAGTGGGTGGAGCTCTATAACAACGGGAACGTGCCGCTGGACCTCGCTGACTGGTATCTCTCGGATGAAAGCGGCGGGCTGGGCAACCAACAGGCGGTGATTTCCGGAGGTAATACGGACACGGATGGCACCATCATCCCTGCACACGGCTGGCTTGTCATCTACTTCAATAAACCGGTGTTGAATAACACCGGCGATACCATTTTCCTGTATACGGACGCCGATGTGCTTGTCGATTCGTATACGTATGATAATCCGAGCACCTTCTGCGAGTTTGAATTGACGCCCGGCGCGGCGAATGCGGGGTCAGGCTCAGGGGTGCCTGGGAATGGGAATTCGGGAGATTGTAATGCCGCACTGGTTGCGCCGAACAAATCATACGCGCGCATTCCCGACGGCACCGGCGCATTCGTCGACCCCATCCCGACGCCGGGCGGTCCGAATATCGCTGATCCGGCGCCGACCGAGGCGCGGGCGGAAAATTCAGAGCAGCCGGAAGGGGAAGTATTAGGCGAGTCGACGGATACGCCGCCCGAAGAACCGGAAGCCGACCCGCCGCCGGAGGACACGACGCCGCCTGAGACGACTCCCGAGGACATTACGCCTCCTGAGCCGGAATCGGGTCAAACGCCGGCAAATGAGCCGATTAGCCCCCTACCATCTGAGCCGATTCCGGCTCCTACAGAAAACTCAAGCGAGCCACCGGCAGACACGGTTTCAGAGACGGTCGCGGCAGAGCCGGTCAGCGAACCCGCTCCTCAAATTTGACGTCTCCATGAAAGATGCTAGGGTGGTATCGGACAACGTTAGTCCGAAATCGCAAGTCTCATAAAGGGAGATTTCGAATGACTGCCACGAAACCGAAGGATAAACTCGCTAACGCCACGAGTTCATCTCTGGATGAGTTCATGACGCGGCTAGCCGCCATCACGCCGAAGGATTACATCCGTCCCGAGAAGGACGACTTCGGCGGAATGAAGGTCGGCACGCTCGGGGAGGAACAGAAGAAGCTCTGGACGCTCATGGAGCTGATCCGCGAAGAAGCGAAGCCGCTTATCAGCGAGCACACGTCGCTTAACGACTTCCTGGAACAGGAAATGGGTGGCAAGGCGATATCGCTGGCGCAGACGGTCATCCGCTCTGCGAACCGGCCCGACATCTGCAAGGCCTGCGAACGCCAGGAGCAAATCGAACCCCGCATCCGGGCCCTCCATGACCTGAATAAGATCGCGAATCGCTTCTTCTGGCACGACGTCCGCACCATGTGTGGCGGCTGGGCCAAGAATCAGCGGTACTTCATCGACGACCGCTGGGATGTCTATGTGGCGAAGCTGGGCGACAATGCGGAGGGCGTCGAGAGTCTTCTGAACAGCTTGCTCTCTCGCGGCGGCCTCTGATCGTTCTTCGAAGGCTAGGAACCCATGCGCGGCGATTGCCGCGCATGGGTTCTTTCATGTACAGGGGAGTCCTGTGTACAGGTAGACCCCGCTCCTGAGACTCCCGCGCCTGATGTCGTGCCGCCCCCCGTTTTCTAGTCAATAGCT
>Ga0209542_10009338_pt1 | contig 18024 bp, 20 predicted proteins | sample RifCSPhighO2_01_FD_184028 | JGI IMG/M metagenome (GOLD analysis project Ga0209542, IMG submission 184028) | Soil microbial communities from Rifle, Colorado - Rifle CSP2_plank highO2_0.1 (SPAdes) (version 2) | ecosystem: Environmental > Terrestrial > Deep subsurface > Rock core/Sediment ...
AACCTCTTCCGGAAAACCCCTTGCGTACAATTCGCATGCTCCGAAGTCCGCATGATCCAGGTTTGCCCCGGTAAATTGCCACTCGTTTCCTATCTTCTTGTACAAAAACACTTTTGCAATGTCATGCAGCAGAGCCCCGGCAATGAGATGGTCCTTGTTAATCTTCATTTTATACATGTTCTCAAAATGATCTGCCAGCGCCATCACTATCTTTGTTATGGAGACCGTATGCTCAAGCTCCCCTCCTGCATGATGGTGATGCGCACCTATGGGCCATGCAGGGATCTCCTCAAACTTTGCCGCCGGGTAGATGATCTCAGGATTGGATATCTCAGGTTCTTTCAGGAGCTTTATTGTCTTCTCCCTCAGTGATTTGTCTTTTATCTTTTCAGCCAGTTCTAGAGCGTCTTTAAGCTTAACCATAGTAATCAGTGAGATTCATAGCTTTTAAATGTGTATTCCAAATTCGTAGACTTTTTCCTCGAATTCAAATTCCCTTTTTGATCCCTTGACTGTTCCAAATACAACCTTTGTTCCTGTGGCTTCTTCTATATCATCCTTCCACATCTTGAAGATATTCTCAGTCAGATAGAGGGTTGCCTTGTCCTTTACCTTCAGTTTCATCTTCTTCCTCTCATCCTGCACAGCTCTTATCAGTTCTCGTACAAGCCACTCCTCCTTTAGCTCTTCTGTTATCTTCAGATCAAGAATTACCCTGCCCCCTTCAAACTCCTTTCCAGCCTCCATTGCTGTTTTCTGTGAGAAGATCACATCATCCTTGCTAAGGTTGAAGTTCTCCAGCTTGGCTTTGCCCTTCTTGCCCATCTCCGCCTTAAGTTTTGTTGCATCAGATGTTTCCAGCAGCCTTGCCAGGCGCTTTATCTTGTCTCCAAACTTCTTTCCAGCAACAGGCCAGTTTGGTTTTGCAATATAGCTTATCATCATGCTGCTTGTCTGCAGGGATTTGACATTCGCCATCTTCATTATAGCATCCTCCATCCTCTTTGCTGCTTCTGCAGCCTCATCGCTACCTATCACGTTTGCAGAGGAGAGGACATACTTCAGCTTGATCTTGTTCTCTTGTCGTAGGGCATTTACAGCTTCGACAACGCTCATCGCTATCTTCATGTCAGATTCTAAGGCTTTGTTTGCCTTGCCTCTCTTTGGCCAGCCTGCAAAATGAACACTCCCCTTATTCTTCAACAGGTCAATCCAGATGTAGTCTGATATGTATGGGGAGAGCGGCGCTGAAACCTGGCTGATTGTGCGGAATGCATGATTCAGTGCGCAGCCAACTCCGCCGTCATTCCTGTCCTTGACAAGCTTGATGTACCACCTAGAAAGGTCGTTCATCACGAAATTCTTCAATGATTCGAATGCCTTCTGATACTCATTTGTTTCTATCGCGCTTTCAACATCTTCCACAAGGCTGTTTGCTCTGGATACCAGCCACTCATCTTCCAACTGAAGCTTTGCCTTGCTGTTAAGCTTGACGAATTCCTTTGTGAAAAGCGTTGTGTTCCAAAGAATATTGAGATAAGGGATAACGCTTTCTTCAGCATTCCTGAAGCCTACCCTTTTGGTGTTGCCTGGAGCCGAAGTGCACATCAATAATCTCGTGGCATCCACTCCATATTTTTCGAAGAGCTCCCAGGGATTGATTATGTTGCCTTTTGACTTGGACATCTTCTCGCCCTTCTCATCAACAAGATGGCCGGCGCAGACAACGTTCTTGTAGGCGGGTTTGTTGAATAGAAGCGTGGATAGCGCATGAAGCGTATAGAACCATCCTCTGGTCTGGTCAATCGCTTCCGCTATGAAGTCATATGGGAATCTCTTCTCGAAGAGTTTTTGGTTCTCGAATGGATAATGGAACTGAGCGAACTGCGCTGCTCCAGAGTCATACCAGCAGTCTATGACGAATGGAACCCTCTGCATCACCCCCCCGCACCTGCACTTCAACTTTATTTCATCTACATAAGGCTTGTGAATATCATTTACCCTTTTCTTCGCTTTCTTCTCCAGCTCTGCAATGCTTCCAATGCATTCCTCCCTCTTGCAGTCTGCGCATCGCCATATGGGAAGAGGCGTTCCCCAGAACCTGTTCCTGCTGAGGGCCCAGTCCTTGCCTTCTGAGAGCCAGTTTCCGAACCTTCCCTCCCTGATATGTTCTGGAAACCAGTTTATTTTATTGTTGTTTGCAACCAGCTGCTTCCTGAATTTGCTTGTTGCAATGAACCACGATATCAATGCATAGTAGAGAAGAGGGCTCTTGCATCGCCAGCAGAACGGGTAGTCATGCTTGTATGTCTCGACTTTCAGGATTTTGCCCCGCTCTTTCAGATCCCTGATTATGTCCTTGTCAGCATCAAGAACGAACTTTCCCGCATAATCTTTCACGTCTTCCGAGAATGTCCCGTCCTTGTTTACAGGCTGGACGAAAGCCATCTTGTACTTCCTTGAAACCTCGTAGTCGACTTCACCGAAGGCGGGAGCGCTATGCACAATTCCTGTCCCGTCCGTGCTTGTCACCTCTTTGGAGAGCGTGACCTTCCAAGCGGGATCCTTGAGCTTCCCTACAAAATAATCCATCAAAGGTTCGTACTGTATGCCCTCAAGAGCCTTTCCCTTAACTTTCTTTACAGCATGCGCATTAGGAAAATAATGACCAACCCTGTTTTCTGCAAGAATGTATTCAGTATCTCCACTTTTGATGTAAACATAATCTATGTCAGGATGCACCATTAGTGCAACGTTGCTCGGCAAAGTCCAGGGAGTTGTAGTCCATGCGAGGAAATACTGATTCTTGCCTTTGATCTTGAACTTCACCGTTATTGATTCGACAGAAGCTTTTTCATAACCGAGAGCAACCTCATGCGAACTCAGAGCGGTTTCGCATCTCGGGCAGTAAGGAACAACCTTATGTGCTTCGTACAATAGTTTTTTCTTATATAACTCTTTCAGGGACCACCAGACGCTTTCCATATAGTTCTTGTCGAGTGTGCTGTAAGGGTTCTTCAGATCGAGCCAGAACGCTGATTTCTCAGTGAATTTGTTCCATGCGTCAATGAATGAGAAGACATCCCTTCTGCATTCTCCATTGAACTTGTCTATTCCATAGCTTAGTACGTCTTTCTTTGTCTTCAGTCCGAGCTTCTTTTCCACTTGAACCTCTACGGGGAGTCCATGGCAGTCCCAGCCGCCTTTCCTTGGAACAGTGAAGCCTTTCATGTACTTGTACCTGCAGACCAGATCCTTGAAGACTCGAACTTCTAAGTGATGTAATGCCGGTGGGGCATTTGCTGTAGGGGGGCCTTCCAGAAATGAGAATAAAGGCTTACCTTTCTCAAACTGCAGGCTCTTCTTTATTTTGCTTCTTTCCTTCTTCCAAAGAGCTTCAACGCTCTCCTCGATATGATGATGGTCGAACATAGGAACACATTGTATTAGATGCTTTTATATTTTCCTCAACTATAATAAAGTGAGTGGTTTCTTTGCTATGCGAACTTTGCGGATCAGAAGAGGCTGTAACAAAGATGAACGTAGAAGGCGCTCAGCTGCATCTCTGCTCCAAGTGCAGCGGCGTTAGGGAGATGCCTGTTGCAAAGGTTGTTCTGCAGACCCTGAAACCTATGAGAGAAGAACCTACTATAGTCATCAGGGAGGATTTTTCTAAGATAATCAGAGCTTCCAGGGAGAAAATGAACCTGACTCAGGAGCAGGTTGCAGTGAAGATCAGCGAGAAGTCCAACGTTGTAAAGAGGATTGAGGAGGGATGGGAGCCTCCTTTCAGCCTTCTGGAGAAACTTGAGAGATTCTTCAAGGTCAGCCTGAAAGAAGGGGTTGCAGATACTAAAATTAAAACTAAATCAGAGAAGAAATCTCTTACAATCGGAGATGTTTTGGAAGTTCGTTGAATGACTAGTTCCGAATAAACTTTATAAATCAATTGTCGCTAATGTCTCCATGCCTAATAAAGAACTAATTGCTTTAACGCAGGAACTTATCAAAGCATATAGCAGCAATCCGCCTGGAAGGGAGAAGGAGGTTGCTGATCTAATAAAGAAGAGGATGGAAAAGATCGGGCTTGATGTTAGAATGTTTGAAGTTGCTCACGGAAGGCCGAATCTGCTGATTTCTTGGAAAGGAAAAGGATCAAAGAAACTGGCAATAGAAGGTCATATGGACACTGTCCCTGCAGGGGACGGATGGACGCATCAGCCTTTCGGAGGGGAGGTTTCTGGAGGGAGAATCTATGGCAGGGGGGCAACAGACATGAAAGGGAATCTTGCCTCGATAATAATTGCCATTGAGAACCTGAAGAAAGCCAAGTGGACTCCCAAAGGAGAATTGATCTTCCTTGCCTGCTGCAATGAGGAGATGGGGGACAGGGAGGGCATTGGAATGACGCATATGGCAAAGCAGATCAAGCCTGATGTTCTGCTTCTGAGCGATACAACCGATTTTGACATTGAGGTTGCGGAGAAGGGCGTACTGTGGCTTGATGTGAAATCCAAGGGAAAAGAGGCGCACGGCTCGATGCCATGGGAAGGGGTGAATGCCATAAAGAACCTGGGAAAATTCCTCATCGCTTTGGACAGGATGCAGTTCCCTGCCAATCACAAGATCCTGGGAAAATCAACGATCTCAATCAATACTATCTCCGGGGGGTTCAAGACAAACGTTGTTCCCGGATCTGCAACCGCTTCTGTGGATATAAGGTTGGTTCCTGGGGACAAAAAAGAGGTTGTAATGAAGATTATTAGTGATCTCATAAAGAAGCTGAAGTCTGAAGACAAGACAATGAACATTGAAGTGAAGGAGCTTGTCTACTTCGAGCCTGTAGAGCTTGATACGAAGAGCAAGGAGGTTGCCCTTCTATCAGAGGCTGTGAAGGAGGCATTGGGAAGGGCACCTAAGATGAAGGCTGAGCATGGGTCAACCGGATCGAATATCTTCATAAAACAGGGAATCAAGACCATAGTTTTCGGCATCGGAAAGCCTTCGCTGAGCCATATAAGCGACGAATATGTGGAAATAGAGGATCTGGAGAAGGGCGTGAAGGTCTATGATGCATTTATACGCAAATTCTTCGCTTGAATTAAGTTTAAATACATTAAATCTCAAATAAGGAACAGCAGTTTGTGATGAAATGAAGATCCCGTTAGTTGCAGTTTCGTTTTTTCTAGCCCTGTCGATATTTCTGGCGTCTGGATATGGCATGTATTCTGTTTTAGGGAGCTTCAATATCACTCAGTTAAACAATGCTGCCGCAGAGGTTCCCGCTTCCTTTATAGGAGATCCAATTTATTCTGTCTGGTCGAATAGTTCGTTAGACATTGATCTGACGTATCTCCAGCCACCATACGTAATCAACTCTACCGGCGATCAGCTTACTTATACTCCGTTATGGAATGGCAGTGCAACCGACCCCTACACCTTGGAGGCATACAGCACTGCAGATCTTTCTCTTGATATTGATACCGCGACCAATCCTGGAAGATACTCAGGCATGTTTGTGATAAATGACGAGGCAAATAGCAGTGACAATGCAACAGTGCCTGTGGAGATATTTGTGCCTATTAGCTTCAATCCGAGCGGGACTGGCTTATTCGCCGGTATGACAAACGGTACAATAAATGACACCTACTACTTCAATATGAGCTCCATCAACTATACTTCAGCTTTCAGGATAAGCATTTTCAATACAACAGCAGGTTTCCCTGGCATAAATCTGAGGAATGGCACAGGTTTGGTAGAGATACCGCAGCAATCTGCCTATAATATCATAGAATACAAATCTGCTGAGGGCGTTGTTCTGAGCCAGTATATCGATCCAGTGACATGGTGGTCTATTGCAACAGGCAATGGCACAAACTCAAGCTTTAGCGGCACGATAGAGCTTCTTTCCACCAACTTCATTATAGACAATACATTGGGAAACAGAACATTCACTATAAAGACTAACAGAGGCAACAGCCAGACATTCCTTTTAGGAAATTTTGTTCTTAACAACAAGACAACATCTGATGTTATTTATGAGGTGAGTGTTCCTGTTGCAGGCTCTTTAATAGTCGGTACTAATCTAACAGGCGGGACCCTTGCAGGCGATATTCCATTCAATTTTTCCGTAGCTGTGAATACAACAAATACGAGTAATGCTGCAGGTGTCTATACTTCCAGTATGATTATCAATACCACCGGCGGCTACCCATACAGAGATCTGAAGCTGACTGCAATTGTCAATGTCACGTCCGAGCTGCTTGGTCTCGTCACAAATGTAACAAACTCCAGCGGTTCGAGCACACCTTTGCCAGGAAACAACATTACTGTGACGCTCGTTCCAACATACCAGAACGGAAACCTAGTCAGCGGTTTGGGCACATCAAACATCACAAATGTCTGGGCTGTCCACAGGAATTCAAGCTCGTTCACAAATGTCAGCGGAACACTCAGCAATCTTGGAGCAATAAGCCTTGTAAGCAATGGAACAGCTTATGCGCTTACGACTGGAGCTGTGCCTTCAGCTGCATTGGGCGGAACATATGATTTCTACGTCACTGTTAGCGACGGTCTGAATACGCAGACCTATTCAACTGTTTTGAATCTGAACGACATTGCTTTGAGGCTTTCAATAAGCAATGGCGGCAACTGCGCCACTAATTCTTTGGCGGCTTCAACGGATATTATATGCGGTGTTAATGCAACGAACTATGGATATGTAGCAGCACAAAATGTTTTTGTTACTCCTGTCGCAGGAAGCTGTTTAACTCCAATCTATGATACTGGTTACATACAGTCTCCTGGAATCGCAAGCATAGGAACCGTTAATGCCGGCTCTATTGCCTCATCATCACCAGCATACTGGAAGTTCAGATACACTGGCTCGAGCACTTGCGCGCTTGCGTTCAATGTCAATGCTTCAAACAGCGCAAAGTTTGACATAGGAAGCGTTGTATTTACACTTAGTCTTGCTTCCGCCCCGAATACAACTACACCAAACACTGGCAGCGGCAGCGGATCAACACCTTTGTCAACTCCAAGCAAGAAGGAGCTTAAGATAACAGATTTTCCTGCAACCGTAGAGATGATTCCCGGGGGATCAAAGACAGTCACGATAAAGGTCAAGAACACAGGTGATTTCGATGTCAGGGACGTCAAAATGACTGTGACTGGGTTAGATAAAAGCTGGTGGAACTCGAAGACCTCTCCGATAACAATTATCAAGGGTACAGAGAAGAGCTACACGCTAGAATTCACAATACCTGCTGACGCAACCGGCGACCACAGCATAAAATTCGTTGCCAACGGAACTTATGTCAGCTCTGCCGTGCAGGCGTCTGCTGATGCAAAGCTGAAGATATCTGGCTCTGCTGAGAGCAATACATCAGCGACTTCAAACACCTCAAGCACCGGAAGCTCTTCTGTTCTTGGGAGCATAGACCTGACAGGACTTTATTTGAATGTTGCAAACAACCCCCTACCTTTCTTGGGCGGTGCGGTTGCAATAATAGCTATTCTTCTGGCCCGCTTCAGAGGCATGAAGTTGAACATTCCGAAGAATACGAACCCTCCATACACGCCGCAGCAGAAGGGCAAGCTCGTCAAAACAACGGCAGCAAAGCAACCTGTCGCTGCAAATCCTCAGGCTCCGCAGATTAAGCAACAGACAAACAAGCTTGTGGAGAGAATAAAGAATCTGTTTAAGAAGAAGCCGCAGAGCTATAGCTATTCAGGGTTCTAAACGGGCAAACATTTTTCTAATCCAACAGTGGTCTTGCTGGACTTCGCTGATTTGGATCTTACCTCATTCCTGCATAACTCACAGATTTCGTCATAGATAGACATCACAGGAAGCGTTTTTTCATCTGTTGCCGCGACCTTTGCAGCAAGGGCATGGATAGTGTCCATTATTTTCTTGTCATTGGTAATCTGCTTTACATTTTGACCTCTGACGCTTCTCAGATATTGCGAAACTGCGCCCTGCGAAACTCCAAGCCGAAGAGCAACAGCCTGCTGGGTCATCTTGTACTTCTCTATCAGTTCTTTTGCCAACAGTGCCCTGGTTGCCGGCAGGATGTCCTGAACCATCACTTCGCAGAAGATCTTCATACAATAATCCTCTTTTCTGAACCATTTATAGATATCACCCTGTTATAAGATTATGGAGTGTTTGTTGCTTAGGGTCGGGGAAATAACGCTAAGGAGCGACTGGGTCTATAGGAGCGCTCTCGATACATTAAGGGGAAACCTGGAAAGGGCCCTGCAGGGCGAGAAGTGCAGAATAGTGCCGGAAGAGAAGAGGATATTTGTTTACAGCGAGAATGCGCAAAAAGCAATGCCCATTCTAAAAAGGATATTCGGAATAACTTCAATATCCCCGGCTTTAGCATGCGACTCAGAGATGGGCGCAATAAAGAACACTGCCTTGAAGGTTTCAAAGAGAATCCTCAACAGCAGAAGGAGCTTCGCAGTAAGGGCAGAGAGAAAAGGCGGACCTATAGGCTCCAGGGAGCTCAATAATGAAGTCGGAAGCGCGGTCGCAGTAAAGACAGGAGCCAAAGTAAATCTTTCAAATCCCGATGTTGAGATATTCATAGAATGCAGGAGGGAAAAGGCACTAGTTTACAGTGAAAAGATAAGGGGAGCGGGAGGCTTGCCGTTGGGCTCCAGCGGGCGCGCCTTCGCCCTTCTCCGCAGCAGGAGGGACCTAGAGGCTGCCGTGCTGATGATGAAAAGGGGGCTTGAGCTGGAGTTCATCGCTTCAGACCGGAAGCTTCTCAATGCAATTGAGAAGTGGAACCTTGGGAGGAAATTAAGAGCCCAAAAAGCCAAGAATTCCGCGGAAATAAGCAAGTTCTTAAAAGCTTCGAAATGCAGATTCCTTGTGGCTGGAAGCGGGCTGAACCTCAAAGGATCGGATATGCTGGTTTTGAACCCGCTTGAAGGGGTTAATTCTAGCAAAATCTTATTTACTAATAGATAGTAAAGCTTTAAATACTCTACTTTGCATAGTATGTTTAGACTCATCACGAGTAAGTGAAAGGTTTATATAGCAGTGCATGAATATGATAACATCAAAGAGTGGTAATGTGGTAGTGCAACAGCACGTGTTAGATGCATTAAAACAGATTGGACTCAATTTATACGAGAGGAAACTCTGGGTCGCTCTGCTTTCAAAGGGTTCTGCAAGCGCTGGCGAGCTCGCTTCTTTGGCAAAGGTTCCTTATTCTAGGACTTATGATATTCTAGAAAGCCTGGCTGACAAGGGATTTGTGATTCCGCAGAACACAAAACCGTTGAAATATGTTGCAATCTCTCCGCATGAAGCCTTGGATCGTGTTAAAAAGAAGATACAGGAGGACGCTGTTGTTAATTCTGACAGGATATCGAAGTTCCAGTCTTCTTCTATAATGAAGGAGCTTGACAAGGTCTTCAAGGACGGCTTCCAGGTCATAGAGAACGGGGAGTTTACAGGCTCTCTGAAGGGAAGGAGCACAATAAGAAACCAGCTCGATTCCGCTTTCAGGGGCGCAAAGGGCAAGATATACATTATGACAACCTCGAAGCACATCTCTGAGATTGCTGACAAACACAGGGACAGCCTGAAGAAAGCTGTTTCCAAAGGCGTCAAGGTAAGAGTTGCCGTTCCTCATTCCAAGGAGTCAGTAGAGGCTGCCGAAAAACTGAAGGGGATCGCTGACGTAAGGTTCAGCAAGGGCGCTTCAACCGGAAGATTCTGCCTTATTGACGACACTCATGCTATTATTGCATTGACTGATGATGAACAGACCCATCCCACGCAGGATCTGGCAATCTGGGCGCAGAGCAAGCAGGCTGCTGGCAAGGTCCTGGCTCCTATGTTCGAGAGCATGTGGGAAGACTTGCAGTAAATAGAATTTTTAAGTGATACGATTGGCAATGGCAGACACTGCAATCTATTTAGAAGATATGAGAACAGTTGTTGCAGGTTATACTCCCTCATTTCCACAGGAAGAGATAATAAATATAAGAATAAATGCTTATTCTGATTTTGAACGCTTTAGAGCTGATCTCGACAGGATATTGTTTGAAGGTAAAACAACACCAGAGGAGATAAAGAAAGCTAGAGAAGAGAAGTTCCTATTTCTTAACGAAGTGCTTTTAGAAGATATATGCAAACTGGAAAGAGATTCTGCTAATATTGATGAAGACGACAGGTTTGTGGATATTACTAGGCAATTTCTTTATCCTACTGAAGCTGACAATGTTAAGGGTGCTCCGCAGCCTTATGGCTTAGGCGAATCGGATGGCTTGGATATTGTTGTGCCTGGCGCAGAAGTTGGCCAAAGAATCAGAGTAAGAATAAAGGATAGGATAAAAGATGCTGCGTTTGGCCTTCCTATTGATGACGAAACGATCGCTCTTAGAAGAAAGGTATTCTATTATACAAGAGAGATGGCTTCCCTGTACGCAGGGGAGATAGCCAAGATGCTTTGCGAGGATAACGGAAGAATTCTGAAATCCTAATCTTTTTATTCTAGCCAAGCAATAGCTCTGCATGGTTTTGGAGTTTATTATCCAGTGGGTTGTTGATGCAATATCCTACACAGGATATCTCGGGGTATTTCTTTTTATGGCTTTGGAGAGCGCTCTCATACCCATACCGAGCGAAGTCATAATGCCCTTCTCAGGGTATCTTGTCTTTGCAGGACGTTTTGGTTTCTGGGAGGTTGTGCTTGCAGGAGCTTTGGGAAATCTTGTTGGCTCATGGGTCGCGTACTGGGCTGGAGCAAAGGGAGGGAGGCATATCGTGCTAAGATTCCATGGACAAAGGGGAATGGAGCATCTGAAAGTCGCTGAGAAGTGGTTTGAGAGATACGGGGACGTAACAGCATTCTTCTCCAGGTTGATGCCTGTTGTGAGGACATTTATCTCATTTCCAGCGGGCGTTGGGAAGATGAACTTCAAGCGCTTTTCCATCTATACATTTGTTGGATCTTTCATCTGGTCAGCAGTCTTAACTTACATAGGCTTCGTTCTTGGAAACAGGTGGGAGGAGATAATGGGCTTCTTCAGGCAGTTTGAGGTTGCCATAATACTTGTATTGATTGTAGCGGCCATCTACTGGTTCAAGGGAAATAACAAGAAGGCTAATAAAAATCCTTTCCACAGGAAACCAAGGTAGCCTATTACCACTTCCTAGGGTTAATCGGCTATAAGCTAAGGAAATGTAATCCATTTAGAATGGTTTTGAGGGCTAAGTTTGAGAATTTAGAAGAGCAGAGAAGATTCTTTATTGCTGTTAAGAAGAAACTAGGAATGGGAAGCACTAGACTCGCTAGGAAACTCGGAATGCCAAATAGGGTAAAGCTGGATTGGTGGTCTCTAGGGAAATCTTCACCTGAATTAGAAACAGTAATTATCCTGTCGGAAATATCAGGCATTAAGCCATCCTTTGACATAAGCAGAGGTCCTGTAACGAAGAAGAGTAAATCATATGTATCGATGAGTGCTGAAGAATCTTTGGAGTTTCTTAAGAAAAAACTTGGCTGGAAAGGTTTGAAACTCATCAAAGAAATGCTGGATAAGGGGAAACCGGAGAAGCCTATCATGTCTGAACTGAGAGGTCATGGTCTAAGATTTGATACATCTGTCGTTAGCACTGCTATCGGCAGTCTAAGAAGGGGTATTGCCATCCAAATGGTAGATGACATAGAAATAACAAATGGCACTGTAGTCTTTAGAGGAAATGTCAGGAGAGAAAGAAACGTCTTCTCAGTCACCTTCTCCTCAAGGGAATTATTAAGAATTTTAAACGGTAAAAAGACTAGGATAGGGGTAAAGTTATCTAAAGATCTTAAGCGCATACTTATATTTCCGCTGAATGCCGGTAGGATTCTGGATACAAGATCCTCTGGATATCGCATGAGGATTGCGTTACCTCTGCACGTTGATTTGAGCAGTGTAAAGAAGTTGGAAGTATTGATAAATTGCAGGGAATTCAGCATCGCCAAATCAGACCTTATACAGGACAAGGATGGCAGAATACTGGGCAGGGCAGCGGAAAATATGGGGATTACAATATCGCCTTACAGGATAACAGCTGAGGACAGGATCGGTGATTTATTGTTAGAGCGCTCTGGGAAGAGAATATCTATAGAAGTAACAAGAGGCAAACATCCGCAAGCTCCAAAATTCAAGTTAGGGCAATGCACTTTACAAAGCATCTTGAATCAAGACGCCATTCGTTATCTTGTTTGCAGATATGATTTCCTAAATGAGACGTACATGAAAGCATTTGAGTCCATTGGTATGCGAGTTATCATGACGAATTTCAGAAAGCATTGGGAGTATGTCGTCCTGAGAAAGATATTAAAAGACCTAAGCGATAAGCATTAAGAGACAGGTATGGAAGACGAAAATAAAGACTTCGTCAAATTTCCTGCCGAAAGATTGCAGAAATACAAAAATGCGCACTACAGGCTCGTGGGTGAGAAAAAGCACTCTGGAGTTTCAGTGTGCGGCTGGACAAAAAAGCGCGTAAAGAATGGAAAGAATTGTTATAAGGCGGTGTACGGCATTAGACTTTCAAAGTCTGCTAAAGATCACACCGCTGCGTCCAGATGACGCCGACACCAGGCAACATTGTTGGCTGGCGGTAAACTGGATTTCTGCAGCTTCTCGTGCAGCTTTTGCTGGCGGAGCTTTGGCAAGGATAGGTTTAAAGCGGAAGCGGAATGGGATGACCCAAAGACAATCATAGATGGAGCCATCGCTGCACAGCAAGAACTCCTTAGTGGCTTTGGTGGAAATGAAAAGACGACAAAAGAGTTATTCGGGGAAGCTATGGAACCAGCACACTTTGCTATAAGTTTGGATGGGGAACCCACACTTTATCCAAGGATAGTCGATTTGATAAAAGAAATCAAGAACAGAAACTGCACGGCATTCATTGTATCGAATGGCACAATGCCAAACAGACTGAAGGAGATGTTGCAAAGAGGCATAGAGCCTACAAACCTATATGTTAGTGTATATGCGACTAATCCAGAAGACTATAAGAAAATTACAAACTCTTTTATTTTCGATGCATTCGAGAAAGTTAGGCAGAGCCTTGAACTCCTCAAAGATTTCAAGGAAGCAAGAACTGTATTCAGAATAACTGCTGTAAAAGATCTCAATATGAAGGATCCAGAGGGCTTTGCGGAACTGATAAAATTCTCTGAGGCGGATTTCGTAGAGGTTAAAGGCTATTCTTATGTGGGGGAATCCAGAGAAAGGTTAGCCGTGTCAAACATGCCTTCAATGCAGGATACCGAGGATTTTTCAAAACAATTAGCCGAGCTTACCGGCTATACGATAAAGACTAAAGACCTTGCAAGCAGACTTGTTGTATTAGTCAAAGATGATGAAACATGGAAATGGAGCCTAGAAAAAATAAAAGAACAAGATAGACTATTTGATGATGCTAGTAAGAAAAAAGCTTAGGTATTTATTCCTGTTGTTATATCATTTTGTTAGTGATTCCATGGCTATGAGCTCAGAAGATAGAAGAGTAGCTGAAAAATTACGAAGTACAATGCGCATGAGCGGGGAGCATGGATTTAGGCTTTATGAAACAATTCAAAGCAGAGATCGGTGGGAAGTATTTAACAGAAGAGTAGAAGATTCTAGATTGTTAATGAAATACTTTATCAAATCAAATGGTTACAGACTTAATGATAATGAGGCTGAAGCATTTCGCTATGTTATGGATTCACAGTAATTCTTATGAAGTTTAGAGTACTTCTTGAGATGGATGATGACAAGAATTTCACTGCGATAGTTCCTGAATTGCCAGGATGCATATCTCAGGGAAAAACAAAGGAAGAGGCTCTTGCAAACACCAAAGACGCCATAAGGGGCTATCTTGAAAGCTTGAAGAAACACGAAGAGTTAATTCCATTTTCTCAAGACTCCTAAGTTAAGCTTTTATTATAGCATATTATATCTATTGTTCATGTGGGCAGACCCGTTTTCGATTCTAGGCTGGCTAAGCGTACCGTTCTTTGTAAGCAACCTTGCTGTGGCCATAGGATTCTTCATGACAGTGTTCTTCGGCTGGCAGTATACGAAGCAGTTCTATGAGGGCAGGGATAAGCCTCTGAGCTGGGGATTGATCATTGCAGGCCTTTCCTTCCTTGCCTTGTCAGAATTCGGGCAGTTCCTCACTCCATACAGGATATTCGATACGGTAACAGATTTCGTGTTTGTAAATGGCGGGATACTGCTTATCCAGAACTTCTCCTTTCTTCTGCTTGTAGCGGGATGCTACTTCCTTGCCAGGGAGGCGATGCAATGACCCTCTTCGGAATTCAGTGGACCGATCCCCTGACTTATTTCGGGAATACCTTCATAGGGCCTTTCACTGTGCAGAGCAGCATCATAGCAGGGCTCGCTTTTGCGGCCTGCGCGGTCTTTGTGAGATACTATTACAAAAATTTCTATGAGTCTGCTGAGGCTCCAAAGGGGTGGAGGACTTTCTTTATCGGACTGGTGCTGATGGCTCTTTATCAGTTCCTGAAGGTTCCCTTTACATACGAGTGGATATATGGCGACCTTGCAATTCTAGTTTTCCTGGTCTATCAGCTGGTTGCAATATCCTGGCTCGTATGGGGTGTTTATTTATTGAAGCGTGAGGTAGAATAGGCATGACTGGATTTGACGGGGCTGTGAAAAAACTTCTTGAGGCAAAGAAGCCCAGGAAGAATGACAGAGTTGATATCAGGTATCTCAGGGCTGTTGTCCATAGCCTTCAGTGGGTTTCGCTTGCGGAATCCTCAAGCTTGTATCTTGCCGGAAAGAAATTCGGGAAAGAGGCTGCAAAGAGTTTCAAGTCTTCTCAGGTAGCTGATGTTGTAAAGGACTTGGGAAAGATGTTCTCTGATTTTGGAGTTGGAAGGCTTGAGATTAAAGAGAAGGACGAGAAGAGCATAATTGTTGCTTTGAAGGATTCCGCTTCGAGCTCAGGCATGGAGAGCGTTGGAAGACCGGTCTGCTTTTTCGAGGCCGGGATAATTGACGGGGCAATGGAAGCAAGGCTGAAGAGGCAGACTGTGGTTACAGAAGTCTTGTGCGGCGGCCTTGGAGATGAAGTGGACGAGTTCTTGATAAAATTCAAGTGATCTGATGGATCGTGTAAAGACAGGGATAATAGGTCTTGATAAGCATATCGAGGGCGGGTATCCGAAGAACGCTTCTATTGTCCTTATAGGCCCGCCTGGCTGCGGAAAATCCACGATTGCCCAGCAGTTTGTTGTGGAGGGGTTGAAGAACAGGCAGCCTGTCATCTATGTCGCATTTGACAGCAGTCCGGAGGAGATAACTGACAGCCTGCAGAGGTTCGGAAAGGTGGAGAAGGAGAAGCTGAAGTTTATAGACGGATACTCATGGCGCATTGGGGAGAGCGGAGGAGAGAATAAGATTGGAGACCTGAGCAACATCAATGAGCTGAACATAACTGTCGGCGATGTCCTGAGGAGCCTGAACGGGGCGCCTGTAAAGAGAGGGGTCTTCGACTCCCTTTCCACGCTGCTGCTCTACGCAGACCCGACCCTTGTGATAAAGTTCATCCCCGTCATTACAGCAAAGATCAAGACAGCTGGATACAATCTTGTCATGATTCTTGAGGAGGGCGTTCATGATCCCAGAATTCTTTCTACAGTGAGCTATGTGGTTGATGGCTCGATATCATTCAAGATAGAGGAGAACAAAAGGTATCTGCGCGTAGACAAGATGAAAGGGACAAAGCATTCCTTGGAATGGCTTGAGTTTGAAACAACGGAAAGAGGAGTGGTTTTGAGGGATTGATATGTTGCCAGTATGGGCTAAACAATACAAGGATTATTCGAGAAGTCTTGAGGAATTCGGAGTAAGGCCGTTCAGGCAACTCCCTCCGATCAGGCCCAACATCGGAGACGACCTGCACATACTTGTATTCCAGGATGTGTTTTTCTCAATGCTTTCCCTATCAAACACATACACGCAGTATCTCTATTCCTGGGGCAAGTACATCGGGGAGGAATCTACAAAACAGCTGCTTCAGACAATGGGCGTTGGCCATCTTGTTGCAAAACTCGGCGCTGCTTGGAAGGGGTACACCGGAATAGGCGTACTGAAGGATCCGCAGTATGTTGACAAGATCTTCAGGGGATGGGAATACTACAAGATAGGAACGCCAAGAATCCTCTGGGTTGACGAGACTGCAAAGACCTTCAGGGTCAAAGTAAATGAGCTTATGTATTCTTGGGATCTGCCGAACGTGAAGAAGAGGACATGCTTCCTGCCTACAGGTATTCTTGGGGGAAGCGTTGAAGCTGTGATAGGGCAGCCCGTGAACATTGTTGAGAGCGAGTGCAAGGCAGCAGGGAAGGAAGCAGATGAGTTCGCTGGGGCTGTCCAGCTGCCTGAACATAAGTTTGATGAATTGAAGCCTGCGGACTTCAAGAGGATCAGGCAGTCAATCTATGACAGGATGTTTGAGGATGAGAAGGAGAGGCATGACCTTGATGACTACGCAAATCTTGCATTGACGCAGGCATTCTACTTGGGAATATTCCTATCTTCCGCGGGCGCCCATGCTCTGTTCTACTGGATTGGAAGGGAATCTGGAAAAGAGATAGGGGCAAGGCTTAAGGGGGACAGGCTGAAGGGCTTCTGCGATCTTTTCGAAAAGCTGAAGATCGGCCACTTTGCTGTTGATCGGAGGACAATGACCTTTGTCCTTGAGGAGTGCGCGTTCTGCTCCGGAGTAAAGAACATGAACAAACGGCTATGCTCGTATGTTGCTGGAATGATAGCCGGATACCTGGAGAACACGAACAAGAAGAGGTTTACGGTTGTTGAGACCAAATGCATAGGAAGCGGGGACAAGCGCTGCGAGTTTGTTATACACAGCAAGTAGGCTTAAGAACTCTTGTTCTGAACTCTTTCTATGCCGCTCGATATGAGAGAAGACAGGATAGTGGAGATGGATGGCTGCGGCTGCCACAAGCGGGAGTCTGGAAAAGAAGGCTATTGCTCAAGCCATGAATTCCAGGAATATATCTCTTCTGCCAGGAATTCAGGACGAACAGTGATCGAATCTTCTGAATAGTTCTTTATGACTCTACCTTACCCCTTTCAAAGAAATAAAAGTCGCTCTGCTTCGGTGCCTTATCTACGCCTAGCATAGCTATTTTGCGTATTCTCATGCCCTTCTCTATTGCAACATCCCTTTCTTCTTTCCTTGCTTTCTCATGCGCTTGAAATTCTGGGAGACTTTGGAAGTGATGCAGATCAAGTTCGACCAATGCATGCACTATAGTCCCTCTCATCTCGTCTTTGCCAAGCTTTTCATTTATGCAAACTTGAGAAGGTTTGCTATCTGTAAAGCTGCAGTTGAAATCACAAGGACAATCCTTTTCATACCCCTCTGCCATTGAATCCATTGCGATTCCGTATCTGTTTCCCCTGTATGTTACATTGGAGCAGCCTTTCAGGGGAATTTCCATAGAAGCAATCTTTCTTAGTTCGTCAGAATTAATCATACTTTTATAATAAGCGCAATGGATATTTAATCTTATGTTCTCTCAATCAGATATCAAGGGAATATTAGCTTGATAAACTCAAAGCCTTTGACATTGAAACAATTGCTGGACAGAATGAGTTGAAGTTGGAATTGACTAAAGATGTCGTCAGGCGTTACGCTTACAATTTCGGATAGCTTTATAAACTCTTGCTAAGTAGTAAATGTTATGAAAGACTCACCAAAGTTCACTGGAAGGCCTATGACGGCAGATGTTCCAATGATAGGATATCTGGAAGGGGAGTTCGGCAAGGACTTCCTGCAAGCATATAACATGTCTGTTGAGCAAGGCTATGACAACAACAAAAACTTAAAGGGAGTTTTGCAACTCGAAAACAATGTTGTGAAGGGTTCCAACCTATATGCTTCTATTGTTGCTGCTGACATCCTAAGGGAGTCAGGGCTGCAGCTGGCAAGGCCTGTTGACATGGAAGCTG
>Ga0209542_10009339_pt1 | contig 18020 bp, 17 predicted proteins | sample RifCSPhighO2_01_FD_184028 | JGI IMG/M metagenome (GOLD analysis project Ga0209542, IMG submission 184028) | Soil microbial communities from Rifle, Colorado - Rifle CSP2_plank highO2_0.1 (SPAdes) (version 2) | ecosystem: Environmental > Terrestrial > Deep subsurface > Rock core/Sediment ...
AGGTCTCCTTCTGCTCCGGCAAAATAACAAAATATTTATCAAGCTCAACGGCATGTCTGGCTTCATCGGTAGTCAGTAAAATCTCGTGAAGTTTTTCCCCCGGCCTAATGCCAGTAAATATTTTTTTCGCTTTTGCTGCTAAAACATCAAACAAATCAACCAGTTTCATGCTGGGAATCTTCGGCACAAAAATCTCGCCACCTTTCATATTTTCCAGCGCGAATAAAACTAGAGTAAAACTTTCTTCCAAATGAATCCAAAATCTGGTCATCTCTTCATGAGTAATGTGAACAATATCCTGATTCGGATTTTTCAGCAAAATTTCCACGATACTGCCACGACTGCCGACAACATTACCGTAACGAACGCAACTTAATTTGGTATTATTGGGCGCGTAAGAATTGCCACTGACAAAAAGTTTTTCGGCGCAAAGTTTGGTTGAGCCGTAAAGATTAATCGGCTGAGCGGCCTTGTCGGTGGAAATCAGCAAGACCTTTTCCACCCCTTGGTCAACAGCGGCATCAATGACATTCTGACTGCCCAAGATATTGGTCTTTACCGCTTCAAAAGGGTTGTATTCCAAAGTCGGCACCTGCTTGAGGGCGGCGGCGTGCACCACGATATCCACGCCATTGAACGCTCTTTCTAACCGCTCGCGGTCGCGAACATCACCAAGAAAAAACCTAATTCTTTTATCTTTGATTTCCGTAGCCATCACGCTTTGCTTCCATTCATCACGGCTAAGAATAATTAGTTTTTTCAGGTCGGAATTAGCAAGTAAATATTCAGCAAAATTCTTGCCAAAAGAACCAGTGCCACCGGTGACAACGATTGTTTTGCCCTTTAAAAAGGCGATTTTTTTGGTTTTCTTTGTCATAGTTTTATGAATAATCTTTTTAACATTATTTCTTGGTAAAATCAAGTGTCTCCTTCAAAAGATCACTTTTTATCAATCTGTCCGCAACTCTTTTTATAATTCTAAAATTAATCCCAGATTTATTGGAAATATCCAAAAGAGAGTGCCTACCATCAGAAAAATTTAGAACCCACCGGAGAGCAATCTCTTCCTCTTCGCTACATTCCGGCTTTTTACCAACATTATAAAGCCCGCGGTTGCCTAACATTGGTTCACATTTAGGATTTAGGTTTAGATAATAACCATCATTTTCCAAAACATAAATTATGTCGCGGTAATGTTCATAACTTCCCAATAATGACTCTGGGGAAATAAAATCTAAGTTGTCCGCCGAAGTGTGATACTCCGGAAATTTGCCGTACATTGTCCTCATTAACGAGCCCATCGGAAGATTGATGCCGGGAGAACTAAACTGCCGTTCATCGCTGCCGGCCGGAAAAAAATCAACAATTGTATGTTGCTCACCAGAATTTTTCAAAACATTCATCACTACTCTATCCAAATAAGAATCGCCGGCTCTCGTTTTTTTATAGGTGTAGGACCCTCGGTCGCCGACACAAGTTGCCACTAACCCATATTTAATATTTTTAAGCTTCTCTTGATTTTTAGCGATCCAGGCGATAGCGCCAATCGTTTCCGGCACAAAGAGAAATCGGTAAGAATACTTTCTGGACGCTTCAGTGATTGTTTCAGCTAAAAAAGTAAGTAATAATGCGCCACTTAAATTATCGTTAGCTAACGATGGGTGACAAACATAAGTCGTCAAAAGAATTTCATCTTTCACTTTCCCTGGGATAAAAAGTTCGCCATAAGACAATGCGCCAGTTTTCAATTCAGAGTCAATGTTCACTTCATAAACGCCATTTTTGAGTTTTTTGTATTGCTCATAACTTAAACAAAAACCCCATTCTTCCTTGTAATAGGAAGTAATGTATGGAATCCATTTCGGCTTCTCGGGAATATAATGAAGGTGTTCTCTAAGTCCATTAAACGGCATTTTCTTTTTGACCGGAACACTATAGCCGACCACATGAAGATTGGATTTTTTGAAATCAATAATTTTTTTTCCTTTTGAATCCTTAATATAGGCATCGTGGATATTCCACTCTCTTGGAATGGACCAGTCAAAAACCTTGGTTCCCGATGGCACTTCAAAAATTTTAATCGGAATATGTTCTTGAATAATATTCAGTGTCTGTCTCAAGCCATTTCCGGTAATGCTCCGGCAAATTGGAAATAATTTCTTGGACAAAGTAATCATCCCTTTTTTTATTGTCTCATTTTTCATCTCAATTTTATTTTTCTTTCCTAAAAACGCAAAGCATCGTTTTTGATTTACCTCTCAAAAAACTTGGCGCTTGTTTGTTCAAGCCGGCAAAAGGCAACAATCGACCACAGAGAAACTGCAACTCCAATGGCCATTTCCAAACAAAAGAAGATTTACCCACTGTCCACAAACCGATGGCTATTCTTTTAAAACCAAACATTTCCATCAACCGAGAAATGTTTGTTGGATTGTAAGGCCGGACATGGGTCGGATCGTCATAGAAATGAAACTTTACTCGGTCAATATTAGGAGTGATAACAATCAACACACCTCCTTTTACCAAAACTCTTTTCACTTCATTCAAAATGTTTGACGGATTGTTAAGGTGTTCCAAAACCGAACCCATAAAAACAAAATTAAACTGATTGTCTCTGTAAGGTAACTTGTCGGATTCAAAATCAATTCCGTCAGCGATATCAACGCCTTTAGCGTCTAAGTTATGATTATTACAATAATCAACAAAACTGCCATCACCGCAACCTAAATCCAAAATTCTCCCACTGAGTGTCTGGCCAGTGAAAAGCTCCAAGAATCGGTTCACGGTCATAAAAACTCTTTGACTCAAAAATACCTTGTTGGTTTTTTCTTGGTCCGCAACCAGTTTAGAGTGATATGAATTTATTAAATTATTTCTCATTGGGTTTACCTTTAAGAAAATAGTAAGCGTTCCGTTTGAGCATTCTTGTCGCTTCACGAAACAAATCCGTCACATTAACCGCCAAAATTTCTCCCGTCCCCAAGCCAACCCTTTTGATTAACTTTTTTCGGTTGAGATGTCTCTCTAACTTTGAAGTGTCTTTGATTATCTCTTGATTCAGATTGCGAACCAGAAAAACACACTCGTCCCGATATTTTTCTTGTTTATTTTTAATCCAACCCCTGAAAGTTTTTAGGTGACGATAGGGCACCCCCTGAGTTTGTTCCACAAAATGAAGAAAGGTGCACGACTGAAACGAGGCGCCAAAAAAAACGATTTTTCCTTTGCCTTTCAATAATTTATCAAAGATTGAATCCTTACCGGAAGAATCTTTGCCTGTCTTCAAATAATTCGCCTTATTCTTGCCCCAAGCCGCCACCGAAAAAATCGGTTGAAAATTTCTTTTGACCCCGGGCTGATTCCTGAAGAATTCCGTCAACGCGCCTACCGTTGACCGGCTTTTATCAATATCATAAATCTCACCTTTGCAAAAACTATAGGTAAAAGTCGGCATAATTAGAGTGCCCTCTCTTCCAACAGCTCTTTTTAAAACTTCGACTAATGCGCCGAGCAACAATTCACGGCCAAGAGGAAACGCCAATTTTCCAAAAACGGAAACATCAGAATGGACAAAAATCGTGTCGCCATTTTTTATTCCGACTTTTTCTAAGGCGGCAATGACATCGCTGGAAAAAACCTCTTTGCCGTTCGCTTTATATAGTGGTTGAAATGATGAAATCATAATCTTTAAAATTTTAATAGCGATTTCAAATGTAATTTGCCATCACTATTTGTTAAATCTTTGAATGCCTGCGGCGCTTCCGCAACAGAATATATCTTGGTTATCATTTTTTCAATGTCCGGTCGCCTTGATAGAATTTTCACTACTTCCAGAAAATCGGACAAAACGCTGTTTCTTGAGCCCCGATAGACACCTTCGCGTTTGACCAATTCCGATTGGAAAAAATTATTGAGTGGCTTTTTAGAATGAGCAATGGCCACCACCGTCCGATTGGGCTGGCGAAGAGCTTTGACACAATTGATAGCCGCCAACGAATTGCCTGAGGCCTCCACGCATAAATCCATTCCCTTACCAAAGGTAGCTTCTTTAACAAACTTTTCAAAATCATCGGTGTTGGGATTAAAAACGCCGTCTGCGCCAAGTCGTTTTGCTAACTTCAATCGTCGTCTATTGACATCAATAATATAAACTTTAGCTCCAAAAAATTTAACGACAGTCATCGCCGCCACACCAATCGGCCCAGCACCTATTATCAAAACATTGTCGCCAACACGCGGCCGAGCTTTCTTAACAGCATGATAACTGACAGCAAACGGCTCTGCTAAAGTAAGCATCTTGGCGGAAAGATCGCCACCAGAAACTAGGTTTTCAATGGGCACCGCAATATAATCGCTAGCCGCGCCGTGACGCTGAACACCCATGGTTTTATTATTAATACAGGCATTGATAGCGCCTTCGGCGCAAGCCGGACAAAGCCGCTGACCAAAATTTTTACAATTAAAATAAGGCAGAACAGTTACTAAATTCCCCACCCTGAATCCTTGTTTGTTCTTTCCTATTTTCATTATTTCTGCCGATATTTCATGCCCGATAATTCTTGGAAACTCTACAACCATCGGCATTTCACCCAAGTAAATACTGACATCCGAACCACAAATACCAATATAATTTACCTTGAGTAAGGCCTCACCTCGCCGCAATGACGGCAACTTCAAACCATCAACGATCTTGATTGTTCCTGGTTTTTGAATATAAATTGACCTCATTTTAATTTTCGCCTCAAAATCTTTCCCGAAGCGGTTTTAGGAATTTCTTTGATAAATTTAATCTCGCTAGGCGACTTAAATTCACCCAGCTCTCTCCGGCAATAATCAAAAAGTTCTTTTTGCGAAACCAGTCGACCAAATTTTAAAACCACAAAGCTTTTTGCGACTTCGCCGAATAATTCGTCGGGTTTACCAACCGAGGACGCCTCTGCCACCGCCGGATGTTTAACCAAGACCTCATCAATTAAATTTGGAGAAATATTCACTCCGCCTTTTATGATCAAATCTTTCTTGCGGCCAACATAATAAAGAATACTAGAATTGTCTTTCCACGCCAAATCGCCGGTACAAAAATAACCGTTCTTAAAACTGGACTCATAAAGTTTTTTGTCTTTGTGATAACCCAAAAAGAAACCGGGGGTCTTTACCGCAATTTCGCCGGTTTGACCAACTGGCGCTTCTCGCCCTTGGTCATCAAAAACTTTCAAGTCAACAATGTCCAATGGCCGACCAATACTGCCCGGCTTTTGCCCCTTTTCAAAAGGATAATCGGAAGCCAAGTGTCCGGCTTCGGACAAACCATACAAATTCGCTAACCGTAGACCAAATTTTTTCTCAAATAATTTTTTGTTTTTCTCCGGCAAAGGAGCGGAACCGCAAGCAATGTAAGGTAAAATCAGTCTTGAACGCTGATAATTAAAATAAGTAATACTTAAAATCATCAAAATAATCGTTGGAACAGTTTGAACATAGTTCACTTTGTAATCTCTGATAATCCGCCAGAAATCCTTTCTAATCTTAATAAAATTCTCGGCAAAGACAAAACTACCGCCGACATACAAAACTGGTAGCACAGAATAATGCATTACTGAAGTGTGGGCCATTGGCAAAATCGCCAAATGCCGGCTATTTGAATTGTGTCCAAACCACCGGCAAGTTGCTGAAATGATATTAATGATACCACGGTGCGAGAAAATTATACCTTTCGGCTTGGCTGTTGTCCCAGAAGAGTAATACAAACAGACAGGTTTATCTTCATCCAAACTGATAGAGAGTTTTTTGTCGGAAAAATTTTTCAGAATCTTGAGAAATGCTCCTTTGCCTTGGAATTTAACGCTAAAAATTTTGTGTCGCTTGGCAATTTTAGTTGATGGAACTTCCAACAGCGATAGTTTAGGTTTCGAAAAATCTAAATTGGCGGCCAGTTCTTTATCTGCCACTGAAATTGGAATTGGATTGATAATCGCGCCCAAACGAATAGTGGCAAAATAAGCGACGAGAAATTCCAAAGAATTTCTCAAACAAAGCGAAACTATATCACCTCGTCCGACCCCATGTTTCTTAAGAAATCTGGCGGTGGAATTTACCAACCTGTCAAAATTTTCGTAAGAATAACTCTTATTGGATACAACATTGGTAACAAAAATCTTTTCGGGCGTTTCAATTGCCCAATAATTCAAAATCTGAGAAAAATTTTTGAAATCCAGTTTCATGATTTTTTCTTTAATTTGCAACAGATAATTTTAGCGAATTTTTCCACACTATCGGCCGTCAACGCTTCCGCCATAGTCAATTCTACCTCAAATTTTTTTTCCAAGTCAGAGACCAATTGTAGATAAGCGAAAGAATCTAAATCGGTAGCAAAAATTTTTTTTATTTCTTTTTTTATTTCTTTTTTACTTATCATAACTACTTTTTTATAACAACGAAAGCTAATGCCTTGTCTCGGCAATGGGACAAACTTATCTTCACACTCAACTTCTTAAAATTTTTATGCCCACAAAATCTAACTTGCGGCGCCCCTCTGTCATTGTTAAAAATTTCTATCGTATTATGACCGACAAAAGGTAGACCTAAACCGCCTAACGCTTTTAAAACAGCCTCTTTGCCAGCAAACCTAACAGCCAGATGCTGAGCCGGAACGGCCTTCCAGAAACAATAGTCCAATTCGTTTTTGGTGTAAACCTTTTTCAAAAAAACCCCACTATTTTTTTGGTCAAGTTTCCTAAACCTGCCGATGTCCTCAATATCAACCCCGACACTCTCATCAATTTTATTCGCAGTCATAATATATCTTTAAGGTAAATTCTCCACTTCTGTCACGAAGGCCTTGAACATATTATCTCTAGTTTCTTGTTCACTGACCTTTGATTTCTTGGCGACAAAAACTTCCGGGGAGCCGTGTAAAGCAACATTATCAAAACACTTCAAATAATAAATCATTTTTTGTTGATTTACTTTCCAACCATTATTAATTTTATCAAGGGCGGACTTACATAATTCAACGCTATTTACCCTAAACAATTCCGGGCAATCTCGGTACCATGGATAACCGAAAGCTAAAGTTGGTTTTGAACGGAGAAGCGCTTCCCAACCAGCGGTACCCGTCGCCACAGCCACTGCCTGCGCTTTATCAATTAAGTTATAAGTGTTAGTAGTAATAGGAACTAATTTAACATTTTTTATTTTGGCAATTCGCCGATAATACCCCTTATAACGAGCGCAAGAATAACGAATACCACTTCTTAACCACCACTGGGAAGGATGTTCTTTTACATAAATAATCCAATCTTTAGGCAAAGACGCGGAGATAGTTTCAATCATTAATATCTGATCAACAAACATATCCCCCTGCGGACTGGTGGTGCGCTCTGGCTGAAAACCAAGCGGCACATATACAAACTTTTTTGAAAAATCCGGTAAAATAGTCAGTTTTCCATATTCTCTTTCTAAATTTGGGCCAAACTGTCTTATTATAAAAGCTGGAACTTTCTTAAAAACCGAAAAATCTTTTATGCTATTTTTCAAAAGATTAACCCTAAATATAATGCGATTCAAAGTGGAATGCTTTTTTTTCCAATGCTTCATATAAACCGGCGTTGAATCTTGTTTTGGGTTAGTTTGATTTAAATAATACTCTTTCAATCTTGGACTTAAATCATCAAGTGAAAAGTTCTTGCCTTGATTTTTTTTAAGTTCCATTAAAAGCGGTTTGTTTCCTTCTTTAAAATCAGTATACATAAGAAATCTCTCTGCCACCCAAGGATCTTCAAACATTACAGTTTTGATGCCTATTTTTTTTGCCAAAGTATAGATTATATAATTATAAACAGTGTGGGGAACACCATGAAACCCCACGACATCCGGTCTGTATTTTTTTAATATGCCATACCAATAACCTAGCATGTTGTAATAAATATGCCGTCGTTCATCAACACAGATACCGTCATATCTCTTGTTCATCATGGTCAAAATTAACGATTCCGTCTCGTAAAATTCTTTGATCAAATCGGCGCTAGGAGGAGGAAATTCGGATGGGTCAACGCTTTCCGCCGACACATTGTCCCAAGCGGCATAATGATCGTGATAAATAACATCCGGAACCTGACTTCGGTCACCCGGCAAGCCGGTCCAATAAACAATCTGGTGACCCCGATTGCGCAATGTCAAGATTTCTTTCATCCTTTCCGGACTACCATCGGCCCAATTTAGAAATATTCTTTTGCCTTTTTTCATAACTTTTTTATTTTTAATTCCTAATATTATAAACTTTGTGAAAATAAGATTCTTTATTTTTCAAAAGCGCCTCGGGCGTTCCTTGCTCTTCAATCTTGCTGTGTCGAATGGCGATAATTCGGTCAGCACCAGCGATAGTAGAAAGACGATGGGCAATTACAATAACTGTTAACTTGCCCTTGAGTTTCTTGATAACATTTTGAATTTTCACTTCTGATTCATTATCCAAAGAACTGGTGGCTTCGTCAAAAATGAGCAATTTGGGCTTGCGCGCTAATGCCCGAGCAATAGCAATTCTTTGCTTTTGCCCACCGGAAAGCAAAACACCCCGTTCACCCACATTGGCATTGAAACCGTCTGGCAGTGAAATAATAAAATCATAAATATCAGCCATCTTAGTGGCTTCCTCAATATCTTTGTCGGAAATAGTATCATTATAAAAACGGATGTTATTGCAAATGGAATCATTGGTCAAAAAAACATCCTGGGAAACATAACCAATATTCTTCCGCCAACCAGCTAAATTAATTTCACCACAAGACACGCCGTCAAGAAATATATCTCCGGATGTTGGGGAAAATAACCTAAGCAAAATATCCACTAAGGTTGTCTTACCAGCGCCCGAAGGGCCAATGACGCCAATCATTTCACCTTTTTTTATGGAAAAATCAAGATGATTCAAAACAGATTCTTTTTTTGATTCATAAACAAATGAGACCTTCTCAAAAGACAACTCTTTCTCAAAAATGAAAGGTTTATCACCTGTCGCCAATTCCTGCGCTCCGCGAGCCGCCTCCTCATATTCAATCAATGAACGCACGAAGGGCATTGTGGCGCTAAGTCCGATAAAAAGTGTTTGTAATTGCTGTAAATAAACAAAAATCTGTTTAATAAGATAAACCACAGCAATTAAAGAGGCAAAATCAAAATTGGCGGTCTTATAGGAAATGACAAAAACAAAAGCGATAAAAATCACGCTAATCGGCTCAACCAAAATGCTGGTTAAATTATTTATGACATTGGTGTGGATCTTAAGCCCTTTAATTCGCCGAAAGTAATTTTCCGCGATTCTGGAAACCGCATCACTCGCCGAAAACGCTTTAACTGTTTTCATACCAACAACATTCTCATTTATATGATGTGACAAATCGCGGTTGATTTTATCTTGCTCGTAAGACATAGAGCGTAATCGCCAAATAAGTGGTTTAAGAAACAGAAACGAAAAGCCACCCAAACCAAAAGAAATCAAGGTAATTTTCCAAGAGATGGAAAAGGCGACAGCAGTATAAGCAAACAAGCTGGTAACCACCATAATGGCGCTGCTTACTTGCGAAAATAATCCTTGGCTATATTGGATATTAGTAATCAAAATCGTCTCCAAATGACCCAATCGTTGTTTAAGCAAGTGTGCCCATCTTGTTTTAAGCACTATACGAAAAAGCTCACTCCGCGTCTTTTCTTCATAGCCCGCGAGAATGCGAACGGTGATGTAAGAAAAAATAGAGAGAATGATCGCCTTGACCACAAAAAGAATCACCGCGAAAATAAGCAGGAACTTCAAACTGAAATCTATGTTGAAATAAAGAAAGACCTCTCTGATAAATTTAGAAATTGGGTCGGTTACAACCGCTTCGGGATTAACGATAAAAGAAAAAATCGGAATTAATATGTTGATACCGATACCACCTAGAATACCGCTAAAAAAACCGAGCGCCGTCAAAATCAGCACATCAAATTTGTAAGTACCAAAAACTTTATAGAACAAAGAAACAAAAGAAACGATTTTTTTTATTATTGAACTTACCATTTGTTTATTTTATCCACTATTTTTTTCTTTAAACCAAGATATGATTTGATAGCGCCTTTTTCGACTTCCGGGGAAACTAATCGTAAAATTTCTTTACCAAAAATCCGATATTGACCTCCAACCTTATTCGCCCTTAAGAGACCTTTTTTCAAAAGCCGTTTGATAGTGCTGGAACTAACCTTGAGAAATTTCTGGGTTTCTCCGGTAGTATAAATCAGATTGGGTTTAATATCATCATTCATGCTAATTGATATAATATATTAAAGTATCAACAGATGTCAAATGATATCAACAGGTATTGACAGAAAAATTAACCCGACTATTATTATGTAATATGACAACCTTAAAAGGCAAACGAATACTCATCTTACAACAAAGGGGGTGGAGTAGGGCTATCGGACGATTTTTAGCGAGAAAACTTGCCGGGGAAGGATGTTCGCTTGCAACTATAACTTTTCAGCCAGCTGCACACGAATTTATCATTAATCAAAAGGAGGTTAAATACGAAATGATTATCAGCAACGACGAAGTAATTGACAATCCTCTAACCTATTTGGCTGGGGATAATTTTTCTTTGAAAGAAATCTGCGCCGAGCTTGGTGTGGACTCAATCTGGCCAATGGTTTACGCATTGAGACATTTCGTCAAGTCCTATAAAGATAAATACTATTTTAGCTTCAAGAAGAGCAAGTCCGACGAAGAAATTATTGACTATGTCAAAGCAACATACAAATACATCCGACTGATATTTGAAAAATTCAAGCCAGATATCGTTATCGCCGCAAACTTTGTTTCTCTACCTCATATTATGATTAACCTTTATGGCTTGAAACATAATGTGCCGATGTTTGGCGTGATGAATAGTATGACTAGCGGCTATTATATTTTTGTTAATGATTATTTGGGAAGCCGGGGCGATTTTCATAACCGCATTGACGAACTCAACCTTCAATCAAAAGAAAGTCCTAATCAACAAAAAGCAAAAAAATACATTGGGGAGTTCCGAGAGAATTTCAAACAACCAAATCAGGGCACTTATTACACTCCCGAAAACAAAAGTTGGATAGAAAAATTAAAACACGAATTACTGCCCTATCGAGAAATCTTAAGGTGGTATTTAAAAAAACGGACAAACTTTGTAAAAAACATTGGTATATCAATAGATTATCGGCCACCGCGAATTGTTCTGCGCGACCATTATTGCGAAAAACATTATAGAAAATATATGGAAAATTTAGATTATTATCCTCTTGAAAAATTGGGTAAATTCGTCTATTTTCCACTTCAATTTCAACCAGAAACAGTTATTGACACAGTATCACCCTACTTCAGCAATCAAATTGAGACAGCCCGTCTGGTGGCGATGTCTCTTCCCGATGATTACACTCTTGTCGTCAAAGAACATCCCGCAATGATTGGAGTAAGATCACCGTCATATATAGAAAAATTAATCAGAACTGTAAATGTAAAAATGATTGATTATAGAATCCCATCGGAAACGATTCTCCGTAAAACCGATCTGGTGGTCAATGCGGGTGGTACTATTCTTTCCGAGGCAGCTATGTACAAAAAACCAGTTATTCAACTTGGCAATATGGGGACAACCCTAAAATTACCTAATGTCTTTAAGCATACCGACCTAACAACTTTAACCAAAAAAATCAAAGAGGTGTTAGCTATTAACTTGAACACCGAAGAATATGAGAGAAAATTAGAAAATTATGTGACCGCCGCCTTTGACACCGGCTTTGGTTTCAATTATGTTGCCGCTTGGGAAAGGGGTAAAGGCGATATGGAGGAACTTTGGCGAATTTATAAAAAAGAATTGGAAAAAAATTTTCTAAATAAATGTTTTTGATTACAAAAATTAAACGGAAACTGCAGCATAAATATAATTTGCTTATTAGACCATTTTTTGGACATGACCTAAATATTCTTTACCGAGCGTCAAACGAAGATTATCCATTCGGCGCTTGTTCCAGCGATATCCATCTAATGAACGCGCTGTTATGGCTTGATACAGTCAATAAGAAACTTGCAGGGCAAGGTTTCCCCGCCAAATTTTCTGTCGGTTCATCTTACGGTATGACGAATTCTTATCCGGAAACAACCGGCTATACTCTCTCAACTCTCCTAACGATCTTCCGCAATCAACCTTGGAAAAATTTCAATTACAATATTGTCAAAAACCTTATTGAAAATTGTCACAATTATCTTTTGACGATGCAATTGGAAAATGGCGCTTTCACTGGTGGCAGAGAAGGACAAGCGGGCTTCGGCGAGCCGAGTGTCTTTGATACCGGACAAATTCTTCTTGGACTTTCCGACCTTTATGAAGCATCAGAAAGCAAAACCCTGGACAAGAAAATATCCATTGACCGCCCAAAACTAAAAATCGTCATTGTCCGCGCCGCAGATTTTTTACTTTCGCAAATTGACAATGATGGCGCCTTCAAACCCGCCCACACCTATTTAAAAACAAAAAAAACCTACTACACTCGCGCCGCTTACGGTCTTTTGCGTTCGGGAATTGTCCTTAACAACGAAAAATACAAACGGCGGGCGCGGCGAAATTTCGATTATGCTCTGTCGCAACAAGAAACGAGTGGTTGGATAAATGGCGCCGGCTTTAATGACAATTTGCTAGTGCTTCACACGATTGCTTATACTTTGCGAGGATTAGTGGAAGCCGCAACTTATTTTAAAGAAAAAACTTATTTGCAAGCCGTCGCCAAAAACTTTGATTTTCTTTTAGATTTTAACCGCGAAAATTTCCGCTATCCGAAACTCTTACCGTCACATTATGCCGCAGACAAAACCTATTTCAATGATTTGTGCATTACCGGCTTGTCGCAGATCGCCATTGTCATAAAAAAATACAACGCTATTCTGCCAACGCCGGATAATCGCTTGGAAAAACTTTTTAGTGAAATTGTCCAAGCGACCAAACGTTTCCAGATTCGCGGTATGAAAAATCCTTGCTTAAACGGCGCCATGCCCGCCTCTTGGCCCATCAACGGCAAATATCAGCCCTACAATCTTATAGAATGGGGTGTGAAATTCTTTATGGATTCACTACTTCTTGATATGGGGATATCATCCGGTGAAATTAAAGGATAAAATAATAAAACTATGAAAATTGTTATTACCAGTAATGTCGGACCAGAACACGAATATCTCTGGCGAAAAATAATGGAAAGCGGCCATGATGTTTTTATTTTCGCTCAAACCCACCTAAAACCAATTGCAGCGATAAAGACACCTTTCGTTTCAAAAATCAAACGCCGAATAAAATTCTTAAAAACCTTAATAGAAAATCCACATTTCGCTATAGAAAAAAAACGCGCGGAGCGCGGCTTGTACCGTTTTTATCTTGCCGCCCTTAATTCTTACTTTCCCGCAAATCCAAATTTACTTGAAAACCTGAAACAAACAGGGAAATATTTTGAATTTGAAAATATCAATAGCGTTCAAGCGGTGGAAAAAATAACGGATATCAGACCCGACTTGATTGTCGTTCATGGCGGTAAAATTCTCAAGTCGGAATTTTTTGGCGCCTCGCGCTTCGGCACTATTCATCTGCACGGCGGCATCGTCCCCTGGTATCGCGGCGGCAACACTTGGTTTCCCAACATTATTAACAATGATTTTCATTATATCGGTCCAACGGTACAAGAAATTGATGCCGGGATTGACACCGGAAATGTCATCCACCAACACACGATTGTTTTGGATAAAAATGACACGCCCTGGACCATTTATTGTAAGACGGTTATTGTTGGAGTAGAGATTTTGCTTGCCTGCATCGCTCTAATCGCGGCCACTCGCTCTAAAATCACTTCAACACCCATCGCCGCAAAGGGTTTTAATTATTTAAAGGGCAAACGGATCAAGTCCTACGAACCGATTATTGTTTATTCGACATTCAAAGAGCGGATTGCCAATCATCTGATTTCCCCCCTTACTTTTATTCCTTCCTTGGTCCAACAGAAGGAACTTATGATAAATCATTCTTTTATTAAATATTAATCATAGTCACAAATGAAAACCGGAAAATTAAATTCGTTACCGGAATTTTTAAGAAAACTCTCTGTCAGAGCGGCGCTTTTTCGTTACCCGCGTTATCAACCAGTTTTGTTCAGCGGCAAAGAATACACTGGCAACGACCGCGATTGCGAAAGACGCTGGCAAACGATTAGAAAAGAAATTATTGCCAGTGATTCAAAAAATGTTTTGGATTTGGGCTCAGCCGAAGGGTTTTTTGTTCTAAAATCCGCTGAGGAATTAAAAACTTTTTCCTTGGGCATTGATTTTGATTTTCGCCGGCAATTTTTCGCCGTCAATCAAATGTTAGAACAAAAACCCATGGGCGCCGGTTTCGTTTCGGCAAAAATTACTCCCGAATTTTTAGAAAAATTGCCAGCTTTTGATGCGGTGATTTTTCTTTCAATCATGCATCATATTATCAGTGAAAAAGGTCTTGATTATGGCAAAGAGTTAATGAAAAAAATCCGAGAAAAAACCAAAAAAATCTTGTTTTTTGAAATGGGTCAATCGGACGAAAATATGCCTTGGGCAAAACATCTGCCCGATATGGGTGATAATCCTCATCAATGGATAAAAGACTTTTTACAATCATCAGGTTTTTCAAAAATAAGAAAAATCGACGAAAGTTCTGGGTATTCTAAAGATAGAAAACGCGCCATTTTTCTAGCAGAACCTTAAAAAATATGAATGTCAATAAAATTTCTAGGCCCTCAAGAAATCTGATTTTCCCTATAGGAAAATTCTTTTTCAAAATACCGACTTCCATAACGGCATATAAGGAAAATGTTGTAGAAAAAAATAAAATTGAACTGATAAAATCCGATGATCACTTTTCAAAATATCTTCCGAAGTTTAATTTTATGGGCGGCATAATTATTTCCGAGAGATTAAAAAGAATCGAGATTGGTTCTCCGCTGATAGCCAACTACTTCAAAAAAGCTTTTGGGATGCGCGATTCTTGGCCAGAAAAATCTACCGCTGAATTTTTAACCATAAAAGAATTAAAGGGAAACTATCAGACAAAACCTCTGTTCAATGAATTGGCCGCTAAAATGAGTAAAATAAAAATCCCAACATCTTCCATGCACGGAGATTTTCATAAGGAAAATGTATTGCAAAATGAAAGCGGAAAACTATTTTTCGTGGATTGGATAAGATACAGCGCCCAATCTTCAAGATATTTTGACCTCATAGATTATTATATTTTTAATTCCGATAAGTCCACTGGCTCATGGATGAATGCGTGGAAAGATATATGCTCTAAAGATATTAAGGAACTCTATGGTGTAAAGATAAGGAAAGAAATGATTTTCTCTTATGGGTTATGGAAAGCGCAAGAAGAAATAAAAACTTTATTTTTTAGAAAAAAAGAAATGAATGTGTATAAAGACAAAAAATTCACCGACTTTTTCAGGTTTATGCGTGACAGATTTGATGAAACCAATTTTGCCACTAATCAATAATTATCCAAAAAAAATGAAAATCCTTTGTTTTTCGCCCCACACCCCGCCAGAAATTCGGCCACAGGCAATTCTTATCGGGAAAATGGTGCCAGAATGGAAACGACAAGGCATTGAGCCGGTAATTTTAAGTTTGCCCGGCGAAGAATGGAATATTGATGTTCCAAAATACAAAATGCCAAGATTCAAACCGAATAAATTTTTGGCAAAAATCCCGGGCTATTTTCGCTTGGCTGAATTTTTTTATCATCGCCAACTTGTAAAACTCTGTCTGAAAATTATGGCGAAAGAAAAAATTGAAGCGATTTTTTCTTTCGCCAACCCCCAAGTTTGTAATATCGTCGGCGCAATGGTTAGAAAACAAACCGGCATTCCATTCATCGCCCATTTCAGCGACCCCTGGTATGACAGCGAATATCAAAACCTTTCTAAAAGACAAGCGAAGAGAATCCTAAAAAAAGAGACGGCAATTATGGAACAAGCCGACCGAATAATTTTCGTCAGCCAAGAAACTTTAGATTTGGTGATGAAAAAATATCCAACAGAAATTCGCCAAAAAGCCCGCGTCATTCCCCATTGCTATGATTTGAATGATTATCCAAAAGACGAACCAAAAAAAGAAAATAAATTTGTCATCAGTTATATTGGTGTATTTTACGAACAGAGAAATCCAGGAATTCTATTCCAGACACTTTCAAAAATCACCGAGGAAGACGAAACATTTTTGGAGAAAATAAAAATCGTCTTGGTCGGCAGTGTTGACAATTATGCCGGCTATACTTACGAAAAGATTGAAAAAATGCTCCGGCAATACGGCTTGGAAAAAATTACCGAAATTTTACCACGGGTAGAATTCAAAGAAAGTTTGCGCTTAATGAAACAATCGGATTGTTTAGTGGTAATTGACGCCAATTTTGGCATCAGCCCCTTCTTGCCATCCAAAGCCATTGACTACGCTGCTTCCGGTAAAATTATTTTGGGAATTACTCCAACAAACAGCACGATTTCTAAATTCCTTGACAAATTAGGATATAGGTCGTTTAATTATGAGGAGACCGAAGAAATGGCCGCTTATTTAAAGGACTTGGCAGCTGGAAAGATTAAACATCATTTAAACTGGGAATTTCTGAAAAACTATGATGTTAAAAACACTACGGCCAAGTTAGTAACTATCATTAAAGAGATTATCTAATGAAAATCGCTATCATTCTCGGCACTAGGCCGGAAATTATCAAAATGTCTCCAATCGTGCGCGCCTGCGAAAAACAAGGTGTCGGTTTTTTCATTCTTCATACCGGCCAGCATTGGAGCCCGGAAATGGACAGAAAAATTTTCACCGATTTAGAACTACCCAAACCGAAATACAATTTAGGTGTCGGCGGCGAGCCCTATCGCAAACAAATCGGCTTTATGACCAAAGAAATTTCTATTATTTTGGCAAAAGAAAAACCCGATGTGGTTTTAGTCCAGGGCGACACCATTTCCGTTCTGGCCGGCGCGTTGGCGGCAAATAAACTTGGCATCAAAATCGGCCACCACGAAGCCGGCCTCCGTAGCCATGACTTAAATATGGTGGAAGAAACCAATCGTGTCATCGTGGACCATATTTCCGATTTTCTTTTTGTGCCCACGCCAGACGCCTTGAAAAATCTTCATCAGGAGGGACGCGACCCGGAAAAAATTCATTTGACCGGCAATACTATCGTTGACGCCATTTTGCAAAACATCAAAATCGCCGAGAAGAAAACCGACATTCTTAAAAAATTAAAACTCAAAAAGAAAAATTATTTTCTGGCGACAGCCCATCGCGCAGAAAATGTGGACAAGAAAGAACGATTGGTCGGAATTATCGGTGGCTTAGCGGCAATTGGCGAAGAATTCTCCGCCCCGGTAATTTTTCCAATGCATCCGAGAACCAAAGCTAGAATTGAAGAATTTCAAATCAAAATCCCTGTCAGTGTTAGAATTACCAAACCGCTTGGTTTTTTGGAATTCCTAATGCTTCAAAAAAACGCCAAAATTGTCTTGACTGATTCCGGTGGTTTGCAAGAAGAAAGTTTCATTTTACGAGTGCCTTGCGTCACTTTGCGCGATTCAACCGAGCGACCGGAAACTGTGGAATACGGCGCCAACATTGTGGCCGGAACGGAAACGGAAAAAATTCTTGGGGCAGTCAAAAAAATGTATGGGAAAAATCTCAACTTAAAAAAATGGGACAATCCTTTCGGCGACGGCACCGCCGGCGAAAAAATCGTCAAACTTCTTGTTGAACTCACTAAATAAATTTAAATGACTTTCAAAATTCTCTTCACCCGCTTTTCCCAAGTGTAATTTTCTACATCTTTTCTGGCTTGCTTGGCCAATAACTCGCCCGATGTCGGATTTGCAATAAGTTTTTTAATAGCCACTGCCAAAGCGTCTGGATTGTCGGGTTTGATTAAAATAGCGTTCTTTTCATTCAA
>Ga0209542_10009341_pt1 | contig 18018 bp, 16 predicted proteins | sample RifCSPhighO2_01_FD_184028 | JGI IMG/M metagenome (GOLD analysis project Ga0209542, IMG submission 184028) | Soil microbial communities from Rifle, Colorado - Rifle CSP2_plank highO2_0.1 (SPAdes) (version 2) | ecosystem: Environmental > Terrestrial > Deep subsurface > Rock core/Sediment ...
ATAATCTCCCGTTGGAAAAGTTATATTTACTGTTTTGCTTCCAGTCGTTGTTATTCCCCAAGGCTCCAGATTTTCCCTTCTTGCGCTCCAGTTAAATACTGTATTATTCAGGTTGTCAGTATCGAACATAAGTTCTCCAGTGTAGCTAATATTTTCTGTGAAGTTCCCAACGTTTCTTGTTTGATAGCTGATAGTGTATTTTTTATTACAAGTCAGCTCAGAGATATTTTCTGTATCTATCAAATAAATCTCAGTTTCAGAATCTCTTACTCTTATTCCGTTTACACTATTGCTTATGAATTCAAGGTTGACATCATGAATTAAACTTATATTGACAATTGTGCCGTTATTATTGCTTTCATTCCCAGTATTTGTTTGATTATTGTCATTATCACCATCGGAATCTCCAGGCAACACAAATTCAACACAAGACTTAAACAGTTCATTTGCTTCAGGAGTCCAGTAATAGCTTTCAGTTATTCCAAAGAAGCACTTTCTACCGTTTGTCGAGCTTGAATTTTTGTAAGCAACAACATCACCATATTCAGTGCTTACTTTTGTATAAGTTTTAGCAACGCTTTCAACACCATCAGCCTTTCTTATTTTGGACAGATAGTAATATTGCAGGTTTTGCCCCCTATCATTCTGTCCTTGCATATATACCTGAACTCTCTTCCCGTCTTTAAGTACATATAACGGTGATCTTGATGAAAGCGAATTTGCCCCCTTTAACTTAGTCACCCCAATTTGCTTTTCATAATAATGATTCATCGAGACAACATTTTTGTTTGATAATTCGCCTTTGATATATTTTATATTCTTGAATTTCTCATCACCAATAAATATTACCTCATACCCGGATAGATCAGCAGACTTTAATTCCCTGTCTTGAATAAAACTAATCTCTAAATCCAGATCTGAAAATGCCTGCAAAACATTTTGCTCTGGAGGGACTTTGTCCAAGTCTCTTATCAAGTATCCAACACTTGATGCGCTTGCAATGCTCATAAAAGTAAACAAAAATAATATAGAAACAGAAACGACAAATATAGCAAAACTAACCTCTCTCTTCATTCTATAAAATACAAAGAGTGTTTTTTAAAACTTGCGTATGAAAATTCACTACTTCTATTCAATGAAGTTAGAAATCTTTCTCCATTCATTGTCATCTGTTGTCCATTCAGCAAAAACAGATATCCCCGTAAATGGATTTTTACCGTCTGAATCATCAAACGCATCTGAATATGCTTCAAAAGAGTTATCTAAAGTTTCAGGAGCTGACTTGTGTGTCGGAACTGTAAAGAATAAGTTTGTATTCCACTCTCGAGAGAGTATTGCGTTTATCTGTTCATTCAGGTAGTCCTCATACTCTTGTTCACTATCTGAGCCAGAATCGTATCCGCTTACCGAGACTATATCTGCCCTATCGGCCACTTGCTGATAATAATTAAGGCTCCATACCCAAACGCTGTTTGTTTCTCCTTCAACCGCTATTGTTCCAGGATATACAGAAACGAATTTATTTTTTGGAACCTCCCTTCCAAGTCTTTCAAGCAGTCTTAAATAATCCCCTCTCTGTTCAGAAGGAATTGCCTCAATATCTACATGAATACCATCGAATCCCGTTTCAATAAGCCTATTATAATCATTAACAAAGTTATCTTCAAATCCTGGAGAAGTAAGGTCGTAATCTGTAAGCATTATTTCGCTGTAAGGCAGTAGCACAAAATCAAAGTTATTTGCGCTTTCATACGATTTTATTTTATCAAGAAAATGTTCTATATCCTCATCGGATGTCTTTAATCTTCCGTTTTTAGCAGTATCTCCCACATCAACAAAAAGATATTTCATATTGTTCTCCCTCATTTTGTCAAGAACTTTTTGATCTTCAAGCCAGACATTTATTATCATTCCGTTATACCCTGGAGAAATTTTGTTATATCTAATTAATGAACTATCCGTCACAACGGGATTATCTGAATCGCCGTTACCATTGTCCTGATTTATGTTATCGTCTGGATTTCTAAGATTTGAAAAGAAAACTACACCTAATATTAAGAGTAAAACAAGACATCCAACTACAATAAAAACAACTTTTTTCATAACATATGAAATTTCCCACTAATATTTATATATTTATCTGTTCTGCAAAAGTAAAATATGGCGTTGATTCCTCCAACTTTAGCTGTAACTTCTAATGTTCAGCTTGCAATTGCAATAATGGGCATTGTCTTTCTCATTTTTTCAGGTATTGTAATAGACCTTTTTACACTCCTGGTTTTTTATTCCTATAAAATAATTAAAAGAGTTTTCTTTAGAAACAAAGATGAAGAAGAAAAGCAGAAAAACCTGGAGGAATCAACAAAAAAATATAATGTATCAATAATAATTCCAGCTTATAATGAACAAAAGAACATAAAAAAAACCATTACAAATGCGTTTAATCAAACTCACAAGCCTAAAGAGGTTATTGTAGTGGATGATTGCTCTAAAGATGATACTTACAATATCTGCTTGAGGTTAAAGAAAAGGTATCCGTCCCTTAATATTGTAAGGCAGGAAACAAATAAGGGCAAGGCGTACAATATAACCTATATTCTAAGAAATTTTAAGCTAAGTGAAATAACAATTGTTCTTGATGCCGATACCTTTCTATCCAATAATTACATTGAGGAAATTATTAAGCCACTTGCAGATCCTAGAGTAGCAATCTCGGGCGGAAAATCTCTTCCGGTTAAATCTCCCAATTTTATGGGTAAAATAATATACAAGGGCTCTATATTTCAGTACCGATTTTTCTGTTTCAGAAAACATGCCCAGTCTTTAAGAAACGCTATATCCGTTGTTTGCGGGGATAGTGCAGCTTACAGAACATCTTTTTTAAAAGAGATGGATGGTTTTCCGCAAGGGACGCAGACGGAAGATATGGATATTTCCTGGCAGGCTCTTGAACAGGGATATAAAGTCACGTTTAGCAACAGTGCAAATGCAACAAGCCAGGATGCAAATACTTTAAAGGGACACTGGAAGCAAATTTCAAGATGGTATGCCGGGGGTTTTCAGTGTTTAGCAAAACATAAAACACAGCTCTTTAAAGCCAAGTCCCTGCTTTATACAACTCTAGTACCCTCATATTTGGACTCTTTTACTTATGCAGGTATGTTTCTAGCATCTATACCTCTTCTTTTCTTTTTCCCCACATTTGCAATAGCTTTTCTTGTTGCCGATTTTATTTTTACCCTTATAGCCATAATTTATCTTGACTGGAAAGGGCTTGTTCATCTTCTAGAAATTTACTTTATAAAAATTGTCTGGTCTTTAGCGTGGTTTTACGCCGCTTTCAAAACTCTTTATCAAATTATTACTGGGAAGAAATCCTGGAGTGGAGCGTGGACAAGAGATTTTTACAAAAAAACCGGAAATAAATAAAAACCTCTGTGAGTTGAAATAAAAATAAAATAAAAAGATGGTAAACAACATGGAAATTATTCCGCACTCAAAGCCTTTTGTTTCCGAAGACGATATTAATTTAGTTCAGGCACAAATTTCTTCAGGAATGCACGCTACCGGAAGAAAAACTGAGGAGTTTGAAAGGCTAATTGCCAGGTTTGTAAATGCAAAATATGCCAAGGCAACAAGTTCAGGAACAACAGCGCTTCAATTAGGGCTGCTTTCTCTAAGAATAAAAGAAGGCGATGAAGTAATAATTCCAAGCTATGTTTGTCAGGCTGTTATGAACTCGGTAAATTACCTTAAAGCAAAGCCCGTTTTAGTTGATATACAAGATGATTTCATGCAAAAAGGATGTAATATATCTTCGCAAACTATAAAGTCTTTCATAACAAATAAGACAAGAGCAATAATTGTTCCTCACATGTTTGGCATTCCCGCCGAGCTTAACGAGATATTAAAACTCGGAATACCTGTAATTGAAGACTGTGCGCAGTGCTTCGGTTCAAAATACAACGGCAAAGAGGTTGGATCTTTAGGAGATATAGGTATGTTTTCTTTTTATGCTACAAAATTTATTTCCACTGGCCAGGGTGGAATGGTTTTAACAAACTCTGATGAGCTAAAGTCTAGATTTGTGGATTTAACAAAATATGATCAGAAAGAAAATTATACGATCGGATACAACATTTCCCTCACAGACATTCAATCTGCTTTAGGAATAAGTCAGTTTAATCAGATAGATTATTTTATTAGAAGAAGAAAAGAAATTGCCTCCAAATATAACGCAGCGTTTAAGGAACTAAATGGAATAAAGATTATGTCTTATCCCAAAGATTGCGTGCCTTTCAGGTATATTGTTATGTTTAAAAGCAAGGAAGAACGTGAGGGCGTACAGGTAAAGCTAAGGGGGAAGGGAATAATTGCCGCACAGCCCGTCTTTAAGCCATTGCATAGGTACCTTGGTCTTGATAGTGGAAATTTTAAGAATACTGAATCAGCACATGACAAGACTCTCTCTTTTCCTTTATATCCTGCATTAACAGATGAAGAAGTTAATTATATAATAAGAATTTTTACAGCCTTCCTTTCTTAACTCAACGATATAACCTGACTAGGGGTATTATTGGACAAATGGCTTAGCCTGTAAAATTCTTCGGGAGTGATTAAGGTCACGTTCGGATCATTTTTGAGAGCTTCTAAGACTGTTGTGTACCTCTCCCATTTATCTTTGTCTAATTTATTCTCTTTAAGCATGCTCTCAAAATCCTGCTGATGACTCCAAAGAGGAATGAACTCTTTTCCGTTTAAGGTTAGTACATTTACATCCCTCCTTGTGTATCCATTTATTTCTTCAAATATTTCATCTGATGTTTTAAACTCATTTTCTCTGCCTGCATCGCCATCTTTTGTAAAACTGACACCGTATTCTGTTATAAAAAAGTCATCAGTTGAGTTTACCGCCTTTGTTCTGTCACCGACGTAAACATCAAAATAAAAGTTAAATCCTAATGATTGTGCCGCTCTTTTTGTGTCCTCTGTGAATTCAGCTCCAATAAGATTGTACATTTTGGGAACTTCAATTTCCTGATTACCTGTAAGTTCCTGCATTTTTGCTCTGAAATGGTCTTGACCTGCTTTTATTATAGCTCTTTGTTCTTCGTACGATAGCCGCTCCATTGCAAGTTCTCTATCATCACCCTTATAGCCCTTTTGCATTAGCTCTATGTACTCACTGTTATACATCCTTAAAATCAGACTGTTAAATTTTGAGTCGTTCTGTATTGAATAAGGATAAAAGCTGAATGTGACGGGAATTTTATTCTCTTCATGAAAGTCTATAATTCTCTTATAAAAAGGATACCACTCTTCTGCTACTTCCCCATCAAAGTCGCCGACATAAGGGGCTATGTAAATCTGCCGATTTATATTTGATTTCAGCTTTGGATTTGGAGTATAAGCGGATGAAAAGGTGAAATATAGCACGTCTACAATCACAAGTAAAATGACTAGTATTACAATCCATATTATCAATTTCTTTTTCATTTTAAGATGTCCCTTCTTCAGGAATTTTTCCAACACAAAAAAGAGCATCAATTGCAGCCATATAAGGCACAAATCCGGGAAAATTTTGTTTGTAAGTCGGATGCTTATAATCCTGATAAACTAAACCTAAACCATTTCTCTCAAATTGAGATTCATCCATATAATTTCTTCCTCCTGCTCCAGATAAGTAAGCATTAGCACCAACATCTTTGCACATATTAACTATTTTTTCTGTAGCATCTTTTCCGTTTACTCTTTGTGGAAGTTCTTTTGTTGAGATAATCATTGTTTCAATTTCAAAAGTCCTCGCCAAATAATTAATCAATCTAGTATTTAATTCACTTAAATTTTCTCCAGGTTTTCTTAAAATTTCTTCGAGTCCTGGAAAAAACTCTTCAAAAAAATCAGCTCTCCTGTAATTATCGGCTATAACTTTAAGCATATGTTCATTCCAAGCGGTTCCTTTAATTGTTTCTTCAGATTTTATACTAATATCTTGAATTGGGGTTTTATCATGATACCTTGGACGATGAACTGGAACATTAATCCATTTATTTCCTTCAGAAATTCTTATTCTATTTCTTTGATGAAAATTTCTGTTCACATATTGGGCACAATCATATAAAACAAATATATCAGAATTTTTAACTTTGTCAAAAAATCCCAAGTAAGGGAGAAAGTTGGGCTGATGGAGAGACATTATTTTCATCTTAAAATTCAAGAACCAATTACTTTTCAAAAATACTTGTTTTGTGCGGAACTTTATAAGGCTTATCCATTTGTACTACTTGCAGTGCATAAACTCCAATTCTTCTGCTCGCTTCTTCGCTTATTTTTCCGCTTTCTACTAATGTTCCGACATATCTATTCAAGGGCTCGGGGAATCCTGTTTCAAATAATCTGTCAATTGTAGGTCTATGATCCGGTCCACTTCCTATTCTGTTTGCTGCAAAGGTGCCTGCTAATTTGTCCCTAATATCTCCATCAACAACTGGATATAGGCTTGGTCTGAATTGCATATTTTGCAGAACATTTCCGTAAAGGAGATTAAAATATCTAGGACATCTTCTCCCCGGAGCAGGATCAAGATGCGGTTGGTATGTTTCATCTTCTTTTGTTAAAAATCTAGCTCTTGGACTAATCTCATAATCAACATAAGCAAACTCTTTCATAAATTCGAAAATAGTTCTTGCAATAAATTTGTGGTCAAAATTGCTTCCTACAGGGGTTGTTATTATTGTATCCGGATCAAACTCTTTAAAATTTCTCTTAAGAGCATCAACAAATTCTTTTTCGTGCTCTGCAACTTTTCCGTCTGGAAGATTGAGAAATTCATACTCATCAGAGTCTAGCCCTAAATCTTTTTGATAAACATCATGAGTCGTCTGTTCTAGGTCGGGTCTCCCAGCTTTTTGAGGAATAGGGGTAACAACAATTAATCTTACCTCATCCCCCTGTTCTTTATGTAGGTAAGCAGGAAATAAAGTAGCTTCTTCTTCATAGTGTGGAGAAATGCAAAGAACTTTTTGTTTTTTCGTTAAAGAAAAACTTAAACCCGGCACTTGATTTCCCTTAAAAGGAAGATTCAAAGCATGGCTTAATCTTAAATTATTAAGTGAATATCCTTTAGGCACAATTTTTGGAAAAAGTGAAATGCCTCCTCTACCCTCAAGATTTCCCGGAACCCTCGCAACAGCATAATTGAATCTATTTCTAGCAACAACTTCTCCAAGCTCTCTCAGATCATAATCACAAACAAAAAAATCATCAGGGTCAAATCTAACGCTTCCCATATCTCGCATTTGTTTTTCAACAGCAGGAACCTGCCTATGAAGATTCTCTGTTGGTTCAATTTCAATAACCCTTATATTATCAAATACTCTTTTAAAAGACTCTTTGACTTTATCACCATTCTTTTCTACCGAAGCTGTCAAATAAGTCAAATCCATTTTTTAAATAATATAATAACTGTCTAGACCAACAGCCTTTAATTTATAAGAATTATAGCGAAGGAAAGTAGATAATGTAATATACTATTTCCATATAGCTTTTTTAACTCTTAAGCAGCCAGGAGAGGGGGTATTTTTAAAGATTTTTGCGTTGTCTTGGGCATTTTTCCAACACAAAAAAGAGCATCTATTGCGGCCATATAAGGCTTAAACCCAGGATAATTTTGTTTGTAAACTGGGTGTTTGTATTCTTGAAATTCAACTTCAATGTTTTCTCTTTCGAATGGAATTTTATTAAGATAAACCTTTCCACCTTCTCCGGAGAAGTAAACATTCCCATTAAGAGCTTTGCATATATTTGCTAAATCCTGTGAGGCATCCGACTTTTCAAAATTTTTAGGTTTTAAATTTAGATTGCTAGCCAAAATAATTTTAGTTCTTATATTAAAAGCTCGTGCAATAAAATTTATTATCCTCATATTCAATGAAATTAAACTTTCATGAGAGTTATCAAAAATTTCTTCCAACTCAGGAAAATAATCTTCAAAATATCTGGTTCTTTGATAATGCGTTTTTACTTCCTTTAGAAGGATTTCATTCCAAAAAACCTCTTTTATTTTGAAATCTCTTTTTATTTTTACGTGTATTATATTATCATTCAGATCACTAACGGGAACACTTATCCATTTTGATTGGGGAGAATTAATGTTATCATTGCTGTTTATTCTTATCCGGTTTCTATTATGGAATTCTTTTTTTACAAAAAGAACCTCGTCCCTAATAACCAAAATATCAGACTGTACCATCTTATCAAAAAAGCCCAGATAAGGGAGAAAATTTGGTTGATGACACGAAATAACTAATTTTTCAGATGTCATCGCCGACTTTTAGAATGTGATTTATTTCAAAAGCTTCCCCATAATTTGAGCCGTGCTTTGCTCCAATAAATCCTGCAAGTTGTTCGATTGCCCTAAGGTTGACTATCCCCTTTTTTATTTGACTTTCATACTTTTTTAAAGAGTCTAGTTTTTTATTTAACCCATCTTCATTTATACATATAAAATAATGCGGTTCAAAAACTGATAGTGTTGAAGGTCCTTCAAAAAGAAATATTTCGGGAACTTTTCTTGCCGCAGATGAAACGGCATTGCTACAATTTCTATGATCTTGGTGCCTATCCTTAGGACTGTGCGTATAAACTCGGGTTATATTATATCTCCTTATAATACTCTCGATATATTCAACCGTTTTTTGATTATCTATAACATATCCATCTGGAAAATTTCCGAAAAAAATATTTGATTCAGGAATGCCTAAATGAATCAGAGATCCCAGACACTCTTTTCTTTCGGCACAATGTCCGCCCTGTTCCCCATTTGTTAATATAACTACAAACACCTCATCTCCATTAAAGATATGTTTAGCTAAAGTTCCACCACATCCCAACTCCACGTCATCAGGATGCGAACCCACGGCAAGTATGTTTGTTACCTCTTTTTCCATTTCAACTTTCGTGAATAGCGCTTTGAAACAATTATTCTACTCACTAAACCACTTTTTGTTGCTACTAGGACTTGAGATTAATATATAAATTCGATTTATCGAGAATAAGTAGTGAAATTTTACAGATTATAATATATACAGTAAATACTAAGAGGGTGTTGCAAAATTTTAAAAATTTCTGTTTGGATTAAAAAATCAAACTAAAGGCTCACAAACTTTTATTTTAGCAAGCGAGTATTCATGGTTATGCAGATTATCCTGCTTCTGATCTACATAAAATACAATTTTATCTGTTAATATCGGTGTTTCGCTTAAATCAGTAATTAATTTTCCATCCCCATGATTATCTTCGCTGCCTGTTCCAACTAGATCAATGTGCTGCACAAAGCTTCCATTAAGGAAGAAATTAACATCTCCCTCTTCAGGACCTTCTCTGCTGTCATCAACAAATAATGCCCTTACTTCAAAGCCGTATATATTTCTTGGTTCGTCAAACTCTACTATAAACTTTTCATTTCTGTTTCCGTCTAATTCATCATTATCATCTCCACCTCTTATTCCTAATCCTCTTCCTTCTCTGTGGGTTATTCTCTCTGAATCAACGCTGTGTGCAAATGCTCTCACAACTCCTTCGCCATTTAGTATATTTATTTTGCTAACGCCAAGATTATTTGTATCTCCACCATTTGTACTCCAGTGCAATGAGTCCGCGTTGTCAACGCCAGTTATCTCCCCAACGAACTTAACATTAACACACTCTTCATTTGTTTCTTCGACTTCACATATTTCAGAACATCCGTCATCATTATCATTATTACTATCATCACACTGCTCTCCAGCCTGCTCTTGAACTATTCCGTCTCCACAAAACTCATTTGGTATGCAAACATCAAAGCCCGTGCAAGTATCGTTGCAAAACTCTTCGCCGCTGTAGCCTTCTTCATAACATATATTACTCTCTCCTATTTCACAAACTTCAACCCCTTCATTTATTACACCATCTCCGCATACATTGGCAGTACAATCGTTTTTGCAAGAGTCATTATCATTATCATTTCCATCATCACATTCTTCTCCATTTTGCTCTTGGATTACTCCATCTCCACAAAATTCTTCTGGGGGATTACATACTCCGTTTGTGCATCCGTTTTCACAGACTTGAACTAGCTCGTTCTCATCGAAATTATTTTCAACACAGGCATCTATAACACAGGCATTTTCAGTGCAGGCTCTTTGTCTGTATACATCATCATAAAGGCAGAAGTTTTCACCCCACTCTCCGCAGCTGTCTTCTCCGCATATCTCTTCTGTTTCCGTGCCTTCTTCGCTTGTACAGTACGAATTAACCTGTCCCGGATTATTACAAATATAAGTTACTGTGTCGTAAACTACATCTCCATCTTCTGAGCAATAATCTCCTGTTTGAGAATCAATTCCACAATCAACATCTTCATAACATTCAATATCAACACATGCTCCTTCAGAGCAAATATCTTCACATGCCTCAATAATAACGTCCTCTTCATCTTCTGAGCAATATGAGTCCGCACTTCCAGGATTATTGCAAGTAAATGTAGTTCTAGTTACTGTAACATCATCTTCTATGCAAAACTCTGATGAGTCTGAATCAATTCCACAATCAACGTCTTCATAACACTCAACTTCTCCACACTCTCCGTTTATACAAATATCTTGACATTGTTCTATGACAATATCTTCTTCTTCACTTGAGCAGAACGCGTCTATTGTCCCAGGATTATTACAAGTGTAAGTAGTTTCTGTTACGCTCACATCATCATCTGCACAGAATTCTCCGCTTACAGAATCTTCACCACAATCGCTGTCTTCTGAACAATTTATTATATCATGTCTGCAGAATACTTCTTCGTCAATTTGTCTGCAAGAATCTACAGTAGTACCATCAGAATCGTCACATTCCTGTATTTTTACAGGTGAGGATATTATATTACAGTAGCTCTCTAATGTTCCCGGATTCAAACAGGTTGAATTTTGATATTGTTTGTAAATATCATTTGTTGTACAGAATTCACTTCCTGTAAATCCAGTGAAACCACAGTCTAAATCACTAAGGCAGTTAACTTCATCATTTCTACAGAAAGAAGCTATCGTTCCCGGATTTGCACATTGATCATAAGTTCTTGGATCTGAGTCGTCACAGTCCGGATCAGTATAGCATTCTATTTCTTCACACGCTCCATTTAGGCAAATATCATTACATTGCTCTACAATAACATCTTCTTCTTCGCTTGAGCAATATGAGTCTGCACTTCCAGGATTATTACAAGTGTAAGTAGTCTCTGTTACACTGACGTTGTCATCAACACAAAAGCTGTCCGACTCACTATTAACTCCACAATCGACATCTTCATAACACTCAATATCAACACATGCTCCTTCAGAGCAAGTATCTTCACATGCCTCAACAACAACGTCTTCCTCGTCTTGAGAACAGAATGCATCTATTGTCCCAGGATTATTACAAGTAAATGTTGTTCTTGTTACTCCAACCTCGTCATCAGCAATACAAAATTCACTCGAGTCACTGTTTATACCGCAATCAACGTCTTCATAACATTCTATTCCAGCACAGCTTCCATTCACACAGAGTTCATCACATATCTCTTCTGTTTCCGTGCCTTCTTCGCTTGTACAGTACGAATTAACCTGTCCAGGATTATTACAAATATAAGTTACTGTGTCGTAAACTACATCTCCATCTTCTGAGCAATAATCTCCTGTTTGAGAATCAATTCCACAGTCTATATTGGCATGACACTCTATATCCTCATAACTGCAAAAGGAGTCTACAGTTCCAGGATTATTGCAACTATCTTCAGTATAGTCGTCAGAATCATCACATTCCTCATCAATGAAACACTCAATATCAACACATGCTCCTTCAGAACAAATATCTTCACACTCCCCTATAACAACATCTTCTTCATCTTCAGTACAAAAACTATCAACTGTCCCAGGATTATTACATGTAAATGTTGTCCTTGTCACGCCAACCTCGTCATCAGCAATACAAAATTCTGATGAGTCTGAATCAATTCCACAATCACTGTCAATAAAACACTCGACTTCCTCATTTGTACAGAACGAGTCAGTAGTTCCAGGATTATTGCAAGTATCAATAGTCCAGTCATTGCTATCATCACAATCTGAATCAGTTATACACTCTATTGGATTGTTTTCACAGAATGAGTTTACTTGGCCAGGATTCACACATATATCTTCTGTATAGTTATTAGAATCATCACAATCGCTGTCTTGAGTACACACATTTCCGACATAAGCTATACAATCCTCAAACATATTTCTTGCAGCAGGCGTCCAGAACTCTGTTTTTGCAATCCCAAAGAAGCATATATTTTCCTGACTAGTTCTTCCGTTTTGTAATCTTGTTCCTGCTGGAATGTATTCTATCACATCGCCAAATTCAACTTCATTTCCTATATAGGTTCTTGCAACGCTCTGTGCCTGAACTTTATTTAAATCATCTAAGTAGTAATACTGAATTGCTGTACTTCCCAAAATAGCCTGAGTATAAACTTGAACTATGCTTGAAGTGTTGCTTAGTCTAACTTTTAATGGGTCAGTAGCGCCCATTACAGAAATTCCATCCTCATCTGTAAGGCCAAATTGAGTTCCGTAGTAATTATTCATTATTACTGTTTTATACTTGTCCGTTTTCAGGAGCTTTGCAGTATTTCTAAGTCTTGCATCGTCAACGAAAACAATTTTGTAATTGTTAAAATTCTTTGAAGGAACTTGCGAATCTTTTATGATTTCAACGCTTAAGCCAAGGTCATCAAAAACATCAAGAACATTCTGATCAGCATAACGATTTGTTATATAGGCAACATCGGCAGTAGTTGCAGCATAAACTAAATTCGAGGTTAGGATAACAGCCAAAACTATTGATATCATAGCCAATATCAAAGTTGCTTCTTTTTTGCAATTCATTTACCGCCAAGGATTGCAATTTTATATAAATCTTGCTTACTACTTTGATTAAATGAACTAAGTAGGTGAATCAATATATATATCGCAGTTCCCCAAAACTTTTTGATTTTTCCGACGGGAGAAAGTCACTTTTTTAGTTTTTCTTTCTTTTTCTCTTCTTCATTTTCCAGCCTTTTAAGGTCTTTTTTATAATATTCTATAAGATCTTCATTTTCCTCTTCTACAGCTTCTTTTAACTTTGCTTTGTGGATTTCTATTTGTTCGTGAATAGATTCAATACCTTTTGCCAATCTTTTTTTTCGATTCATGTTCAAGTTTTTCTGAATAACTTTTTATAAATTTTAAAAGTTTAAGAATTTCTTCTTTTTTAACAGATATTTTAATTTCTTCATTTTCTCTTACTTTTCTGTAAATAAGAAACAATCTGTCTACTTCTTGTTTTTCAAACCCGTTTTCTAAGAAGATTTTTCTCAAATTATCATTGCTAAAGTTTTTGTTTTTCAGCATACACTCTATAAGATAGCAGACCTTAGCCCTCATAATTAATGAATATATGTGTGAAGGGGCTATCTCTTTTTCATCCAATTCAATAAATTCTTTGATGATCCTCAAGATTCTTTTAATATCTTCAAAGTTCCATTTTAATTTTTTAAAGTCAATTTTGGATTTTTTGAGCTCTTCGAGTAAAACAGAATTCAAAAGTGGCCTGGCCTCTCTTAATATGGGCATTATTAAAGCAGGATAATTATCTATTGTCTTTTTCACTCCGCCAAGAGTGAGTACTCTTAAGTCTATATCGCCTAAAACATTCTTTATTCTGTCATCTTTCTCTTTTGTTATGACTAATATATCAATATCGGAATCTTTTTCCTCCTCCCCTCTTGCGTAACTTCCGTAAATGTATACACCTATAATATTTGGCATAAATTCAATCAGATTTGTTAAAACTCTCCTCTTTATTTCGTCGATTCCTTCCGGGAGTATAATTACAATTTCTCTTCCACTATATTCTTTAGGAATGTATACTGCCGCCCCATTACCCATTTCAACGGTCCTTTTTATTATTCTCATAGTAAATACATGTATATACCATATTTAAAGGTTTCTAGTTCCAATTTGCAAAAGGGATATAGAAAAGTCAATCAAATTTTATTGCTTCAATTGGATTTAATACCAATAGCTTGCTGTGATCGGGATTCTTTATTAATCAGGTTTTTTAGAATAAGCTTATAGTATAGGTCTTATTAAGAAATTATATTTTTTAGCAACCCTTTATTAAATAAATTCTCATGTCCTTTATCTTCAGTTCGCCTGTTAAGTCTTCCACAGATAATTTTTTGTTTTTCTTGTCAATAGTTATAACAATATCATCTATATCCGATTCAACTCCTTCGTGAGATTTTATTCCATCTGCCAGCATAATTAATACATCATCATCTCTGTGTATAACTCTATTTCCTTCAAGGGCAATTGAAAATCTCTCTTTCTTTTCCTGCAATACTATTGATCCAGTTCCCAATCTTGCATTCTTAAGAGGAACAAATAAGCTTATTGTGTTTTTCTTAAAGTTGATATCATCAAGAGTTGCGTTTCCACTCTTAGCTCTTACGGAGCAAGTTATGTTCTCTAATATATTTTCAATTATTCTTATCTCTTTAGACTTGATAAATGTTTCATTTCCACTCACTAATGAAAAGTCTATATCATAAAATCCTCCCTTATATAACGTGGAATCAAAGATTATCTCAAACTCTAAATTTCCACCTCCATATCCATAACCATATCCATACCCTATTTCTCCACTGCTCTTTTTTGTTACAGTAAAGCCTGGACAACTGTCAATCAAATTGCCTTCTGAGTCAAAAGCGCATGAGACGTTTTGAGGTCCTACCAAGTCTATATTAAATTGGGTTATGTTCGGATCGTCTTCTTGTATTTGAACGCTGAAGTTGAAGTTTATCTTATTACCTCTTACAACTTCCTCCTTGTCAGAATTTAAATTCAAAATAAAAGCGCTTGCGTTTACACTTAAGAAAAGAACGAGCACTATTACAGCTACATTAATAATCACTGAAAACAAAGTCGTTTTCACCCCACCCTCTATTTTTGCCATACTTTCACCTTTTCCGAATTATTCATTCGTGAAATTATCGCTATTTCAAGAGCCACCTATATTTAAACTTGTTTCATCAACAATTAGTAGTAATATCCAAAATCGTTTTTATTTTTTTAAAATTCTTGTACTTCAAAATTCTGAAAGTACAATTGCCAAGTGCACAGGATTACTTCAAAATAGTAAAAATAGGGAGTAAAAATACTGCACTATCAGAATATTTATAAAATATTTACTGATTCCTTTTTAATGCCCAAAATACCTCAAGTTAGAATCGCTAATCACATCATCAGTGATAAATCAAAGATTGAATATTCTGTAGTTATACCGGTTTTCAATGAGGAACAGAATATTTCTTTGCTTGATTCTGAAATAAAGTCAGTTATGGATAAGCTTCTTGGAAAATATGAGATAATTTATGTTAATGATGGATCAAATGACAGTTCATTAGAGCAGTTAAAGAGGCTAAAAGACATTAAAATAATAACTCTTAACAGAAATTACGGGCAGGCCACTGCTCTTGATGCCGGATTTAAGGAGTCAAGCGGAAAAATTGTAATTTCTCTTGATGCAGATCTGCAAAATGATCCAAGAGATATTCCAAGACTCATAGCTAAATTAAAAGACAGAAATTTAGATGTAGTTGCAGGCTGGAGGCGAGTAAGAAACGATAAGGCAGGAATAAGAGCACTTACAAATACTGGGAGATTTCTAAGAAGATTCCTGATTAATGATCCAGTTCATGATACCGGCTGTACATTGCGAGTTTACAGAAAAGAAGCCGTTAAATCTTTGGATTTGCAGGGAGAGATGCATAGATATATCTTAGCACTATTGAGATGGAAAGGATTTAGGATAGGTGAGTTAGAAGTTAATCACAGACCTCGGTATTCAGGCAAGACTAAATACGGCTATGATAAAGCGGTAAGGGGATTTATTGATTTGATTTATATTTGGTTTATAGAAAAATACTCTCAGAGACCTTTGCATATGTTTGGCCGTTTGGGTATAGGCTCATTTTTCCTTGGAGTTTTAGCAGAAGCTTGGTCATTATATACCAGATTATTCCAAGGACTTTCATTAAACAGAAATGGGTGGTTTTTCCTTGGATTTTTCCTTATATTGGCAGGAATTATGTTTTTCAGTTTTGGCATAACCTTAGATCTGCTTATGAAGATATATCTTAATACTTCTCAGAATGAAAAACGATATTACATTAAGGAAAGCATAAATACCCAATAGGAACATTTAAATACTTTTTTACTCATATGAGTAATATGATATTCAATAATAAGGCTTTGGAAATTTTAGAGAATTTTGCAGGAGATTATAATAAAAAGGTTTATGGCAGGGATATTGCCAAAAAATTAAATATGAATCAAAAGACCGTTTCTAATATATTAAATAAGCTAGAGAAAGAACACATATTAAAATTCTCTATTGAAGGTAAGAACAAGTATTATTATCTGAATAATCTTAATCTTAGTCTCAAGGAAATAATAAAGTTAATTGAAATTAACAGAAAAATAAGGTTTATTGAGAGATATAAGAAATTTAGAGATCTGTTCAATAAACTTGAGGTTTTATCAGAAGGCATAATAGTAATATTTGGAAGCTACGCTAATTTTTCTGCTAATGAAAAGTCTGATTTGGACGTTTTAGTCATAGGAAACCAGCAAGAAATTAAGGGTTTAGAACAATTATATAATGTAAAAATAAATGCTGTTAAAATTGATAAAAAGAAATTTAATAAAGCAGATACATTCATTAAAGAGATAATTAAAAACCATATAGTCTTAAAAGGGGTTGAGGAATTTATTGAATTAATATGGCAAGCATAAATTGGTGTTGTAAACAAAAAGATGGGATTAAACTTGTTGAACCAAATAATAATTTAGCAGAAGGTTATATAAAAATGGCAGAAGACGCATTGGGATCAATGAATAGGGAGAAAAGCCATAGCTTAAGATTTTCTGTTTCAGCCTGTTACTATTCGATGTATTATTCTTTATATGCCGTTTTAATTAAAATAGGTATAAAATGTGAGATTCATTCATGCACATTAAAGTTTATGGAAGAATTTTTATCCGAATTTTACTCTAAAGAGGATATAAAAATTATAAGTAAAGCATTTGATTGTAGAAACACTATTCAATATTATGTTGACAGGGTTGTGCAAAAAACTGATTCCGATCTGATTATTTCACAAGCCCCCTTCTTTCATTCAAAATCTAAAGAGATATTAGCAAAATTAAATGAAGACCAGCTTGGGGAAGTAAGAGAGAAGCTTGGCAGTATAAGTCACTAAAAAACAAAACCTCAATAAGGTCCTTCTTTAACATTCTCCATCCAAGCATAACGTTCAAAACATAACACAAACAAAAAGTTAAATATTGAGCTTAGTTCTTTAATCTGTGAAATTTATTTATCTTACCCATGCTGAAGAAAATATAAAAGATAGACAAATTATTAAAAAAAGGCTAAGCTACTCTTCTTATCCTTCCAGCTTTGAGATCTTCTAAACTTGCTCTAAACTGCCTGATCAAGTCAAAATCAACTTTCTTAAAGTCTTCATACACCTTTTTCAAGTTTAACCAACCCCGTAATAACTATATACTTTTTTTTAAAGATGAAAAATTAATTTCAAATGGCAGATTAAGCTTTAAATCATTTAGTGATTCTGTTCTTTTTTTAAAATTAAGAATACCAACACCTATAACTTCATTGGTTGTTTCGCTCCTGAATAAGGTAACATCATCCCCTACATTTTCACCGTACGTAGGGCTAGAACCAGCTATAAAAATCTCCAAATAGTCGCCTTCATCATCATAATAAACACTCATTTGCCCTTTCATTTTATTCAATATGTTCAAAAGCCTAATCAGAAAAAATACTAACTGGAATATCTACGTCAATGCTTTTGAGGGGATCTTTCTGTTTTTGAATATTGTATATTGCATATCCTTT
>Ga0209542_10009342_pt1 | contig 18017 bp, 17 predicted proteins | sample RifCSPhighO2_01_FD_184028 | JGI IMG/M metagenome (GOLD analysis project Ga0209542, IMG submission 184028) | Soil microbial communities from Rifle, Colorado - Rifle CSP2_plank highO2_0.1 (SPAdes) (version 2) | ecosystem: Environmental > Terrestrial > Deep subsurface > Rock core/Sediment ...
CTTCGGAGTCTAAATTAGTAGCCATGTAAAACAAAATTCCGGGCATAAGGGCAGTTCCTCCGCATAATATTACTCTATTTATATTAACGTTGGGGTTGTGGGATGTAAAGAATATTTTGGATCTTTTTACTTCCATCACGACATTATCAAATATAGGTTTTAAAATGTTAAATATTTTACCTTCTGCGTGGTTAGGGTCCAATCCATATGCTTTCTTATACTCTTCAGCCTGATTGTAATCTAAACCCAAAGCCTGCTGAATTGATCTGGTCAGTATGTCTCCGCCAAAAGGAATGCTTCTCGTAAACCGCACAAAACCCCTATAAGTTATAATAATCAGAGAACTGCTAACACCTATATCAATTATTATGCTGGCCGAAGGTCTTTCTTCGCTGTCACCCAAAATCCTTCCTACCGAAAGCGCTTCGGGTTCCATACCTTTAGGCGTTAAATGAGCCATTCTTAATATTTCAACGTATTTTTCCAAAATAGACTTCTTGGCGGCTACTAGTAAAACATTTATTTTGTTTTTATCATCGAGATCGGGATCGATTTTTTGGTGAGATAAATTAACTTCTTTAAGGGGCATCGGAATATATTGTTCCGCCTCAAAACGGATGGAATTATCCAGATCTTTGTCGTTCATTAAAGGCATTTTGATAACTCTCATAAAAACCTGGTGCTCGGGCAGGGCAGTAACTACGTTTTGAGTTGTAAAACCTGTTTCATTGAAAAACTCTCTAACTGCATTCGCGTAGTTAACTAAATCTTCTTTGTTATCACCTTCAATATTTATTTTAGGATTCTCATAAATTCCATATTTTAACAGCGTAATCTTCCCTTTATTGTTTTCCATTTCCACTGCTCTAAAATTATTTTTTCCAAGGTCTAATCCTATTATAGGCATGATTAAATGTTACATTATTAACAATTTATTAACAACATACTCAATTAGAAAGCGCATCGGTAGTTGATTTTTGATAAATAACATAATCAAACTGGGTAGGCATGTGATATAAAGTTTTTGTCACCTCAATTTTTCTGACCTGCTCGGAAACTGTTCCTTCGGATGTTATTAGTATTCCTTGCGAAGGAATAGTTGCCCCCGAAGACGCAACTATACTTAGCGTTACATCATTATAAAACGATTTCAACCTTAATATTCCGGGAGACACTTTACCGGCAACATTAAAGCAGTTTTGATATCCGAATTGAGCAGATGCTTCGGAAAATCCATTATCAGCATGGGTAGATCCTAAAGAATTATACGAATATGCGTCAGCGTTATAACTTCCAACAGTCCCATAAACATATAAAGCTGTTACTGAAGGCACATCACCACCCGGATTATTCCAACAGACGGTAACACCTGTATTATCCGGATATCCGTTCAAACTCACTTCACCCGAGTTGTCTCTTTTTAGAAACAAATTGAAATCACCGCTGGAATTGCCCAGGTAGCTCAAAGTTATATTAGCTTCAGCGTTAACACCATCAGAACCTGTAATCAACAGATAACAGTCCGAACCACAATTCCCGGAATTTATATAATTTTCTAAAGTTTCTGTAGGGAGAAGCAGAATTCTTTCCACCGCAGCTTCCGCAACAGCAAGAGCTCTTGAGGATGAATCAGATTGGGTAATATTTCTCACGTTTGTGATATACCTTAAGGAAATTGATACACCTAATAACAAAGATATAACCGCCAAGAATACTATTATTACTAATGTCTGTCCTTTTTCGTCTGACACTCTAATAAGTTCCCCTTACAACTATCGAAGTATCAAATATAACATTACCTGTTCCGGATACAGTAGGGTATCCCACATTTGCTTGTGTAAACTCTAAATGTACTTTTACCACTTCCGGACCGCCGGGAGCCTTGGTTATTTTAAAACAATCAGGAAGACCGGGAACCAATACATTACAAGTGACATAAACACCTCCTATTTGTGATGTGTTAGTAACATTAGTATAATTGGTACAAGCACCCGGAATACCGCCGCTGGTTGAAGCCCAGCCTCTTTGAAGCACTCCGGCTCCTCCGGAGAAACTAACTCGATAACATATTAACTTAGTGGCGTCACTATTTAAAAAAAACAAAGTCATAGCACCACTGCCATTGACATATGGCAATAGGGTATACGAAGCATTTCTGATTTCTTTTTCCAATTTTAATGAGGCAAAATTTGCATTTTGCTCTATATCATTCTGAACCTGGATCTTAGTATAACTACGAATAAGTGAAGTAATAACATCCCCTGTAACTCCAACAGAAATAGCCAGCAATGAAACGACTAATAAAAGTTCAATTAAAGTGAAGCCTGCAGTTTTATTGTTATAGGGATTCTTCCTTAAATGTCTGAGAAATATCATATTAAAAAACTACCTCCAGTTAGACAAATCTGTATATACGTTTGTCCGTTTTGTAACTCCACTTATTTCCCATCTCGTGGTTACGGAAATTCTTATTACATTATCCGTTGCTGCAACTCCATCTAAATTAACCGGATCGGAAATCGTAAATGATCTCCATAAATTTTCGGTTGGGCGGGTAGCATAATTAGGATTGGTCTGTTCTTCACCACTAACCGGAGCCAATGACACATTTAAATAACAGGCTGTAGTGCAATTAACTGCTAAAAGCCCGCCAACGAATTGATCCCAAGTAGGGGAATTATCTCTGTAAGCTCTTACTTTCTCTAGTTCTTCGCTTGCTAATTTAGTCCCTCTCAACAATAATTTGCTTTGAAGAGAATTTCGTAAGGTATAAACAGAGAGGGAAACCAGCGAAGTAATTACAACAATAGATATGCCTAATGCAAGTATCACTTCCACTAAACCGATTCCTTTCTCATTTTTCACATTATCTAATTTAATCCTTTTTTCTGTTAATTTATTTACTAGCTTCATAATTATCAGATACTCGCACTCATCATACCATTGGCATTTATACCCACATACTTACATGAAGTTGCTGAGTCGCAGATATTTATACAAGTCATACCTGCTAACTCCCCGGCCGGACAAGCTGGAAGCCCAAAATAATTGGCATCTCCGTTTTCTATACTAAAGAAAAGGCATCCCTGAGAACTATTTAATGTTATCGGACTTATAAATGCCTGGCTATTGCCCTGGTTTGTATATATACCTCCGGGAGTACAACTAGTATTAAATTCTGACGTAAAATAAGTATATGAAGATGCTGAAGCATTTGGAATGTTTATGCCCCAGTAATTAACACCCGTGCTACTTGCGGTTCCAGTCATTGCTTTATTCTGTACATTTCTTAAATCGCTTAAAAGTGTTTGCTGCGCCTGTTTTAAATTTTGATTTTTTATATAAGATGAAAAACTGGGAATTAAAGCTCCTGTCAAGAGGGAAACTATAACAACTACAATCAAAAGCTCAACCAGAGTAAAACCACTCTCTGTGATTAAGACTTCATTTCGGATATTTCGGGCAGAAATACTCATAAATTGATTTTAGCATATTAAATAATGCTTAAATTATTGCCAATTTCATAAACACCATTATCATCTCCGCCATCATCAGTAGAATATTCCGTCAAAACTTCCAACCTTATATTTATTTCATAACTGTTATCGCTATGAATATAAGAATAGAAATACGAACTATTATTTAACGGATCAAGCGGCAATTTAGTTATATTTGCAGACAGATCGGCATCAATCCATCCTTGTTGAGGATTTTCCAAAGGACCGGAATTGCCCGCGGGCAGTATAGTGCTGGTTCTTAAGCTGCCAGTCGCCCCCGGATAAGCTCCGTTATTAAGCATATATTCATTTATAGCTCTATCAAAATGTTCAGCGTCAGACAATCTTTTATTATCTCTGGCCTTGGCATTTTGGAAGGTAGGGTTAAAATGACCGAGGATAAAACCCGAAAGCAAAATAGCTATTGTAGCTACAAGCACAAGCTCCACTAAAGTGACACCTTTTGAATCGATGTTCGATTTTTTCATGGATTTTGTACGCCGTAACAGTAGACAGTTGCAGGAATAACTCCGCAAGAAACTGAACTCCAATTTCTCAACGAGCTGCACAAACTATCATTATCCGAAGTATCTACCTGCATTCGAGCTGTTAAAACATAACTTGCGGCAAGACATGGAGTTCCGAAACATGCAGTAGTTCTGTATGAATAGAAAGTATTTACACTGTTCTCGCAGGGGTCGGAATTTGCTACGTTTTTGGAGGGATCCTGCGGCAAAACGCCAATGTAATTTGGAACCACCAAACTAGACAATGCAGTACCCGCAGCGCTGGCATTAACCCATGTAGTTGTTCCTGGATAACCCCGATAATCCGTAAAATAATTCTCTAAACCCAATTGAATCTTTTTTAGATCTCCTTTCCTTACACCGTCGTTTGTTTTTGCTCTGATACCTTGGGGGTTTATAACTGTTATAGCAACACCTGCTAAAATTCCCATGATAACAATCACAATTAATAGTTCTACTAGAGTAAATCCTTTATTGTTTTGACTTAAAATGTATTTTTTAAACAAATTTTGCATAACGTTATAGAATACAGTCTGTTTCGTCAATCTGTACACATTCCGTCAGATCATTTCCCCAAAATGCTGGATCACACGGATACCTGCAATTTTTAACAACCTTACCAGTGCAAACCGGATCTCCACCGACATAACCAGGGTGGTGCGGATTAATATATTTTAAATAATTATTGCCGGATTTTGAAGCCATATTAATTGATACACAACCAACAGTCACCGTACCCTCTGTAATAGGATAGTATAAATACGTACCGGGAAATTCGGTATTTTGAACCGGCCAAACACCAATATAATTTATTAACGTAGTTCTATTAGGCCCCGGGGATGCTCCGGTTCCCAAAGGATTACCGGATGGATAAACCGATCCTGGATAAAAACCTTCGGCAACATTAAAAGCGTCCATAATCTGGCCCAATTTTGAAACAGTAGCTTGTCTTACCGCATCTTCCGCTCTGGCACGTTGTGTCCTGGTATTTATAATGCTCAATGTAAAGGCGGACAAAATGCCGAGAATGCTTATCACAATCAAAAGTTCCACTAAAGTAAAGCCTTTTGTTACCGGATTTAAATCTTTTTTATATAGAAACTTCATACGTTCAAATTTATTCTAAACAGCTTCCTTTAAAATTCATATTTGCAATTTGAATGTGGCCCTTTCCCCAAGGAACAGGGCCACTTTAATATCAAGTTAAGAACTTTATATCCTATCACAAGTAGGTGAGGTTGGATTCGTTGCAATACCAAAAGTAACCGGGCAAGACCAAAAGCCTTCAACTACAGCACCAGTTGTTTGTTCTTCAAAAGAATATATGAAAAACCTTTCCGGACTTGCAAAACCCCTGCTTCCAATTCGGAATAGAGTAGGCGATTTGTAATAGACAAAACTACACTGACCACCTGGGGTAGCCACACCATTGTAACCTGTACCTGCATCACAGTTAGGCGGATTATCCAATGCCGAAAGTCTAAATAAACACAAACCTGTAACTCCCGACCCTCCAGTATTTTCATCACAATCACTATTTGCTACATCCAAAGTACCCATACCCCCCGCAAATTCCTGATAAGTAGGGGCTCTCTGTGTATTTCTAGGAGAGGATACGAATAATGATTTACCTGCTAAAGCTGCCTTGCTGATAGAAGATCGCAAAGTACCGTCTCTGGCTCTATTCTGTTGTTGTATGGGATTTAACACACCAATAACTACACCGGCCAATATTCCTATAATAACTATAACAATTAAAAGTTCCACAAGCGTGAAACCTTTATCGCTAAACTTCACATTAGTCATCGTCTGCACCTCCTTTCTATTTTGATTATTTATATTACTTACACAATTTAATCTCATGATACTATGGGCAGATACTGATATGTATCATGCAAAACTTTCTTTGTTAAGTATGAGTTTATATAAACTTTGTGTCAAGAATGTTTATAACCATTTCCAATCTATATCAACAACTGACAAACCGGAATAATTAGGTATATCCATACTAGATCTCTCCTGTCTGGTAAATCTATATAAATATTGGCTGTTGTATATATGTACACTTGAAGGATACATTTCGCTATTGACATTTCCTATATTTCTTTGCATATCTACTCTTTTCGAAATTACCGGTCCCTCAACCACAACAGAAATATCAGTTGACCCGTTAGTTAAATACTTAATTACGTTATTTGCTCCCGTCACAGTAGTTATTAACCCGGCTTGAATGTGGGGTAGGGTGCCAGTTGTCGGAGTTCCAGTTCCTATAGACGGAGATATTTCTATAGGAGCGGCCGTACTTACAATAAAAATTCTTTCATCCACAGCAGAGGATATAATCCTTCCATTAATTTTTAATGGCGCAGTATCCGTGTAGTATAAAACTGCCGCTCCGGGACCAGTTAAATTATATGTGGTTCCCGCGGAATCAAATAAGTCTGACTTCGTGATTCTATAAACACGCACTGAACTTGGATTTATTGTATTTAAAGCACTTTTATCATTTATTAGAGTTACCAATCCATGCGTGGGTAAGGTTAAATTTAAATATTCCGAAGGCCACATTTTATCAGCCAAAAACGGCATTCTCATTGCGAACCCTCCCCGAGTTTCTGAAATAGTTCCGCTCATCATCTTGTAAATTCTTCCTGATCTTCCTATTCCATTAATATTTAATACACCTCCTGAAGCCGTGAAAGCATAACTTTTGTTCGCATTAGCTGAACCTGCAGCCCAGTCTCCCAAATTACCGGAAAAGGTACTAGGGGAAAACGGGGGAGCGGGAACAGTTTGGCTAATTCCATTACCACCGTAAACGTCACTGTATAAAGATGTAAACCACGGGTCTTGGTCTATAAGACGCAAGCCAACATTAGATATTTGATTTGAAGTCATAGTAAGAGAATTGGTCAACTGGTAGCAACCAACCCAAGGATAAGCATTTTCACCGTTCACGCAAGACAACCTGTATTCACCTACGGGTGGGGGATTAACTGAAACACACATATCTAAAATAATTGTGCCGTACGGAATCCCACTAATTGTGTAATTACCGTTAGCTTGAACACCGCCATAATAAAATGAACCGCTATTATCTCTTGCACTTACAGTTGCGTTACTATTTAAAATCGCAGGGGAAGATGCCGAACAAACCCCAATATTTGGAGCATCGTAGAGTACACCGCTAATAGACATCACAGGTCGGACATAAACTCTTATTGTACTTGAGCCACCTGTGGCACTTTCTTGGTCTACGGCTTCGGCACTAAAATACAAGTTTCTCCCAACTCCTCCACTTAACCCGTTTGTACCAAAATCTACATTTGTTAAATTTAATGCTGAACATTCTCCGCTGCAGGTGGTACTTCGAATCGTTGTAGTAGGTAAACCATCTCCGAAATATCGCAAATTTAAAATACTTAAGTTACTATCTGTGTCTGAACCTGTCGCGTTAAATCTTAGTACATCGCCATCATTTATATAATTTATTCCTGGTGTTACCAATATCACATTTGGAGGGGGAGTGGTTTTTTGTCCGTTTATTGCTGCTGTAGGTGATACATTTGGCGTCGGTTCCGGTTCAGGGTCACATGCAAGCTGCCAACAATACCCTCCGCCTTTGGGTTCAAAGCCGGAACAACATCCTTCTTCGTAGTCACACTCTTTTGCGCCGCATCCCGCACACCCTCCATATTGCGGATCTGCACAATCAGCTTGTGCATAAACTTTATTTCCTAAAAATACTAGCAATAAGAATGTGGAAAAAGTAAGAATTAAGAATACTTTTTGACGGTAATACACAGTAAACATTATAAACGAGTTAATCCAAAATAATAAAGGTGTTAAAAACACTAAAACGAGGCGAGATTTAGTCATAGAACTAATAATTTTTAGATTACACGTGCATCGCCAAAGTCTATTAAGTATTACAATGCAGCTTCTGAATATAATCCAAAATCAAAAACGACAGGTAGATATGGGAGAGATCTGTATGCCAAAACCTGCGCGGTTGCCGTGACGGAAACATCCGACACAGAAGAAAGCACACCTGTAGAATCTATTTTATAGCCTTGAACCGGAAATAGGGATACATTAGTTAAAGGCATAATCCTCATTTTCACATTAGCGTTTAAAGATCTGATTCTTAACCCGTACGGAGTTCTACCAGAGCTGGTATCAAGCACAACAGTTCTGGTATATCTATAACCTAATGTAGAACAGTTTACTGGCGCACTGCTGGCGTCTACAAAAGTTAACGATTCTACGTACGTGCCTGATCTGGTACCTGCTCTCACGCCTTGTTTAACATAAACACCTTGCGCACCATAATCTATATAATAAATATCCACCGGAGAGTTTCCGCCGTTATCGGGATCGGCTCTCCAACATAATTGAAGAGACATAGCTCCAGCGTTTTCCGTATTTACTTCTCTGACTTCTCCGGCGGGAATTACCGTTTCATAGGCAAGATTATCAGTGCTGTTATATTTAAACGGAGCTACTCTAACAATTGCTTCGGCTCTAATATTATCTCCGGTTGTAGGGTTAAAAGTCACCTTGCATCCGTCCTTGCCTCCGACTTGTGTATCGTCATAAAAAGTAGTGTTCGGGGGACAGTCTGTGTTGGAAAGGGGATTGCTCGCACGGTCCAGTTGGGCTCTTGATAAAGTCAAAAATCTTTCGGCTCCTCCTTCAGCGGCACCTAAAACTCTGGATGAAGTATCTGTTCTGGCAACTCTTGAAGAAGAAGTTAACTCTCTCAATGAAACCCCGACTCCTATAGCCAATGCAACTGTTAACGCAACTACGACAAAAAGCAGTGCCTGTCCGTTTTGATTAAGATTCTTTAATTTTTTTATCTTTAACATTTTATTTAATCTACTTTTATTGTACGACACCATAACTTACATCTACAACACTTAAACCGGTGTAGTTAGAAAGGTTTACACTATTCCTTTCCATTCGTGTAAGTCTGTATAAATAATTATAATTATATAAATGAACATTTGACGGGTACGATTGATTTCTTAAGGTTCCTAAATTCCTACGCATATCAACGGCTTTGGACACTATCGGACCTTCGGCTATTATTGACAAGTCATTTGATGCTCCGGTAGATAAATATGTAATTTGATTATTCGCTCCCGACCCCGTTGTTATTAATCCAGCTTGAATATGAGCACCTAAACCATTTGAGGGAGAGATTGTTCCGATAGCAGATGATATTTCTATAGGTGCAGCAGTGCTCACAATTAATAGTCTTTCGTCGAGAGCTCCGGTATTATGTCTAATTAATCCGTTTATTCTTAAAGGAGTTCCTCCGGTATAATACAATACCGCAACTCCAGAGCTGGTAAAGTCATATATAGTTCCCGCCGCATCAAACAAATTTGAATTAGTCAATCTGTATACGCGGGCAGCATTAGGATCTAAAGTACTTAACTGTAATTTTGTGCTGATATCCGTTACCTGTCCATGAGTAGGTATGGTTAAATTTACATACGATGCTGGCCACATCTTGTCAGCTGCAAACGGCATCCTCACAGCAAATCCTCCTCTGGTTTCAGATGTCGTCCCGCTCATTAGCCTGTAAACTTTCCCCGATCTTCCTATTCCGTTTATATTTATTGTCCCAACCGATGAAGTAAATGAGTAGCTCCTTTCAGCATTAGTTGAACTAGCAGCCCAATCTCCTAAATACCCCGAAAAAGTAGTCGGAGCAAGCGGGGGATCGGGAACTGTTTGGCTTATTCCATTCCCACCGTATACATCTGTATATAGGGCGGTAAACCATGGTTCTTGAGTTATAAGTCTTAATCCGACATTTAAAGTCCTGTTTGAAGTCATATTGATAATCGGATTGGAAAGTGTATAACACACCGGCTGGGGATAGGCATTCTCAGTATTTGCACCATTAATTACACAAGATAATCTATACGCCCCTGAGGGGGGAGGAGGAGGATTAACACAAATTGAAGTAACATTGCTTCCGTACCTCATGTTAGGAAATGAATAATTACCGCCGCTTATATTGGTTGTACCCAGGAAGGTTGCCCCGTCAAATATCGAAACAGTTCCGCTGTTAATCAAAGCTGAAGCTGAACACGAACCGGATATCGGTGTCTCAAAAATCACACCGCTCAAAGTCAATTTTGGCCTAACATAAACTTGGATAACGCCGCTAGCCCCGTTCGCACTTAGCTGATCGGTCGCATATGTGTAAAAATAAAGATACTTACCTCCATATGTATTAGTATTAAAGTCATAAGAACCGCTCAATGAACCGCACACTCCGGAACAACTTAAAGACGGAACAATTAAGTCTCTTGTGAAGATTTCATCACCCCAGTTAATTAATCTTAAATTAGATAAATTATTATTTGAATCAGTTGCCCCGACTCCAAATCTCAATATGTCACCTTCGTATACAGTAGTTAACGTATTTGTAGGGAGGTTAAGCCATGGTGAACTTGAAATATCCGTACCTGTTATAGTAGCGATGGGAGCAACGTTTACCGGAGCGCAGGTAATCGTTTTAGGGGTCCCTGCAAGTTGTCTATTTCTCCCGGCAGTACCTGTATGAGTTTCAGTATTGTCGGCTTTAATGTTATAAGCCCAAGTAGTTATATTATGGGCAGCACCGTTTTTAAGGTACGCTGGTGTAGTAAAATAGAATCCATGAACACAACCCGGGTTTGAAATGTTTGGACATGATCCGCAATTACTTCCGCCGGCTTCGTTGCAAACAGCCGCCTCTCTAGCTACTGTCGTACGTATTTTACTATTCGGTATCAAAACCCCATCAGCGTAAAATTCCACATTTATCGCAGCGTTGCCGTTATCACTATCTGCAGCCCACCCCTGAAAGGCAGTACAATCAGCTACATCCAACCAACCGCCCGGCAGATTATCATCTCTTACGCCACCGCCGCAGAAGTTAGGAGATAGACACCTATAAGTTCCTACCTCCCCGCTACAGCCTATTTTTCCCGGAGCCTGATCGCAATAACAACAGTTAACACCATTAGCACAACAATCGCCGGCAGGAGTATAACAACCTGTAGGATCGCCCCCGCATTGAGCGTATACAATTTTTACACCACTTAAATACACAAGTGAAAAAAACAATACATAAATGTAGACAGTAATTTTACGCATTATAAATTATTCTAAAGACCTGAATACTACTTTATTATCATTACTATTATAATCAAAAAAAACTGTAACCGTCATGTCTTTTTTAATTTCTGAAAAGTCTGCTATTTCCAATGGGTCATTCAAATCCTTTTTATACTTATAAAAACTGAAATTTGCAGAAGTATCAACAACTAAAGGGGAGTCATTTTTCTTTTCCAGTGAAATAGATTTTCCCTGAATATCCAAAACCTTAGAAGTAATAGCCGATAATACCTGGTTTCCATCCTTGTCCTTAGTGTATGAAGTGAAATATTTGTAATCAACTATTTCCGGATTTTTTTCTTTAACATTTCCGAAAACCGATTCGTCATTTTCATTTTTTTCCCGAGTTTGCTCGGTAACAGCCTTATTGGTGTTTTGCAAATATAAAAACAATGCAAATAGAAATACAGATACAGGAATAAGAAGAAGAAAAAACTTTAATTTCTTTCTTCCGTTGGAAGGATTGAGGCTAGTTATACTTTCATCCATACAGTTTTCTCTCCGAGATCAATTCTAAACTTTATACTTTTCAAGTCAATAGAACACATCACTTAAAAATCGTGAAATACCAATCCAAAATTGCTGTACCATATACATATGCTACTACACTTCCCAATATCAAAAAAGGTCCGAACGGGATTGTATCTTTAATTGTTTTCTTTTTTATTAACACCAGCAGAATACTTAGCACAGCGCCGATCATAAATCCTAAAAAAATTGCCAGAATATTATTCGGAAAACCGTTGACCATTCCAATAAGGAATCCTAAAGTAACATCGCCGCCACCCATACCTCTGCCTTTTGTGATAAAAATAAGAAGCAAAAAGAAAAGGCTGATAGCAATAGAACTTAAAATATTAAAACCAAAGTCGCGAAGCAAGTATAAAACCTGATTATCAAAATATCCCGCTTTATACAAATAGACTCCGAAAGTATCATTTAATAAACCGGCACGGAGAACCACTAAATTATAAACTGAAACCACCAGCTGAAATAAAATGACAAAAATTATAGCAGTATAAACAATTTTGTTGGGTACAAGTCTGAATTTCAGATCAGTTAAAAACAAAGTGACGTAAAAAGAATAAATAATCGCCAGATATAAAAAATTCAAAATGGTTTCAACTGTAAATTGATCGAATAATTTCGCCCAATAAGCAATTCCCATAAAACCTAAACCTGTAAATAACTCACTGAAAAAATAAATAGGGGATAGCTTAACTTTACAGTTCAAACATTTTCCTTTTAGAAACAAATAGCTAAATAAAGGAACCAGTTCTTTAGGGGTAAGCAACTTGGAACATGACTCACACATAGATCTTCCTTTTAATACCGGTCTTCCAAACGGGAGTCTGTCGGATACAAGATTTAAAAAAGATCCAAATACTGCACCTACTACAAATATCAAAAAATAATAAATAGGGTAAAGCATGCACTAAAGTGTATCAGCCGGCAGAAGCGACTACAATCATTTTTAGAATCAGGTAAGAGGTAGCTTTATCACAAAAATTACCAAACAATTAAAATCCGTAAAGTTTGAAGAAGACCCCAGAACTCTGGGGTCTCCACAAAGCAGATCAGATTATAGTTAATGATGTTCCTACTTCATAAGCTGCCGCATTATTTCCTCCATCCGTAGTCATTTTAGTAGTGTTGTCGGTAGATTCCATTACAGCATTTATTTCGTATCCTGTAATAGTTGATGCGAAAGTGTATACATAGACAGTAGTGTTAGTTGGGTCCACAGGCACAGCAGGCAAATACTTGGATAAACCTGTTTTACCTGCAGGTATCGTAAATTTTATCCATCCATTCGTACCGTCAACAGCTTGTGTACCGGATGCACTGGTACAAGTCGTACAGCCACTGGTATCCGTTAAAACAATTTCCTGCTCGGTAAGTGCTACTGTTAAAGCGCTTTGAAGAGTATCCATTTCTCTAAGTCTCTTTGAGTCTCTGCCTTTTGCCAACATTTGAGCCGGGTTTATAACTAAAGCTAAAACTCCTGCGAGCAAAGCAATAATTGCGATAACAACAATAAGTTCAACTAATGTAAATCCTTTTTCTTTCTTTATCATATGATTAAAAATTTCACCTCCTTTAATTTATAATATATTATTTGCAACTTAATTATGCATTATGCCGCGTGAATGCCAGATAATTTTTTCACTAGAGTGAAGACGTTATCTTCTCACACCTCCGGTGTGCAAAACTATCGGTTCTCTAAAGTGAACTGGTAATTTTGTAAATCGGAGTAATTATAGAAATAATTAAAACACCAACCATACTTCCAAGCAAGATTAAAATTATTGGTTCAAGTGCTGCCGACATTCCTTTCACTGAATGATCCACTTCGCCGGCATAATAATCCGATACTTTTTCCAATGCCTGGTCCAGCTGACCTGTTTCTTCTCCTACGGAAGCCATCTGACCTAAAAGGGGAGGCAGATTTTTATTGGCTTTAAAATATTCAGATAAGGGACTGCCTTTCTCTACACGCCTTGCTGCTTCCAAACATATTTCCTTATACGATCGGTTTTTAACAACATCTGAAACTATTTTCAGGGACTCCACAATAGGAACGGCAGAAGCTATTAGAAGACCTAATGTACTGGTCATTTGAGTAATATCTGTCTGCCTGTTAATTTTCCCGAACACCGGAAGTTTAAACGATATATATGAAATCGCATCTTTGCCGGTTTCCGATTTTGAAAAACGTGTCCATCCGAATATACCCGCAGATACAAATCCGATAATTATATAAACTTTTTCGGTAAATAACTTTGAAATGAAAATCATTGCTTTTGTCATAACCGGGAGCTCTATATTTAAACTTTCATACATAGCTGCCAGTTTAGGTATAACAAAAACCATCATGATTACAAAGACACCTATCATGGCCATGAAAACAATTGCTGGATATATCATAGCTGCCTTAAATTTTGCTTTCAATTCGCGGTTAGCCTCCATAGTGGTTGCAAGCTTGGCTAGTATTTCGTCCAGTTTGCCAGAAGATTCTCCTGCTCTAATTAAAGCCTGATATGTTGTTTTAAATACTCTCGGATACCTTGCTAAAGACATCGACAACGACGAACCCCCCTCAACATCTCTTAAAACATCCACCAATATTTTTTTCATTTTCCTATTTGTAGTTTGATCGGCCAGAATTTCCAAAGCTCTGGAAATTGGCAACCCAGCCGATATCATTGTAGAAAACTGTCTGGTAAAATTTACTACTTCATCTTCCGGAACACCGCGAATTTCTATGAGCAGATCGAAAATATTCGATTTCTTCTCAGTTAGACTAAGAACATACATTCCCTGATTTTTCAAAAGGGCAATTGCAAGTTCTTCGGTGCGGGCGTCCACGGTGCCTACGCGTCTAACACCTAAGTTATCTGAAGCTACATAATTATAAATAGCCATATTTTTGTCACTAATTATTTAGACGCTACTTTAGTTTCTTTAATAATCCTTCTTAATTCGTCGGGACGCGGGCTGAATTTTAATGCTTCGTTAACTTCCACTAATCCGTCGTTCACCAAAGTTGCCAGACTTCTATCAAGAGGACACATACCCATACTTATGCTGTTTCCTATCATATTATCTATCAAATGCGTCTTTCCTTCCCGAATTAAATTTCTTATGGCGTCGCTTGCCAACATCAATTCAACTGCTGGAACCATGCCTTTAGAGCCGGAGGGCAGAAGTCTTTGAGAAATAATGACTTCAAGCACCTGCGAAAACTGCAGTCTTATTTCTGCTCTTTTTTCTTCGGGGTACGAACTGATGATTCTATCAACCGATTGTGCGGCAGAGTTAGTATGTAAAGTGGTAAAAACCAAATGACCAGTTTCAGCTATTTGAAGAGCCGTACTTATTGTCTCAGTATCTCTCATTTCTCCGATCATAACTACGTTAGGATCCTGCCTTAAAATAGATTTTAAAGATATCTCCCATGAATGCGTATCCAAATACATTTCCCTTTGTTCAATCATAGACAGTTTATTGGTAAATATGTACTCGATCGGATCTTCGACTGTAATTATGTGTTCTGCCCTTGTTTCATTTATCCTTTGAATCATTGAGGCTATAGTCGTAGATTTGCCGTGACCTGTAGGACCCACTACCATTACTAAGCCTTGTCGCAATTCGCACAAACTGCTTATGGCTTTAGGAAGATTGAGAGTTTCTAAAGTAGGTGGGTGAGGCGGAATTAGTCTTAATGCTACTGAAGGATAACCGCGCTGATAAAACGCGTTGACTCTAAACCTTGCCTTATTCCCCAGCGATACTGAAAAATCCAGTTCTCTGTTAACTTCGAACAAATCTTTCTGTTCTTTTTCCATCAGTTGTGAAAGGAAGTATTCAACATCTCCCACCATTAACGGCGCATCATCAAGAGGCGAAAGTCTTCTATTTATTCTTATCATCGGATTCGCCCCGACCGACAAATGCAGGTCTGACGCATTCTGTGACAGTACTTTTTCTAATAATTGAGACGCGGTTAGTTTCATATTTTACTTTATTACTTTATCACTCCCTTTACTTTTATCACTTCGCGACTCTCATGACTTCAGCTAGAGTAGTCATTCCTTCTACAACTCTCAAATACCCGTCCTGCATTAAATTTAACATGCCTTCCTCCATTGCCACATCCTGAATCTGCTGGGCCGTACTGCTTTCAAGCGTTAAACGGCCGATTCTATCAGACATTTCCAAAACTTCGAAAATCCCAATTCTTCCTTTATATCCAGTATTCGCACATTTATCGCAACCTCTGCCTTTGTATAATTTTATCGCTCCTTCGTTCGACTTTTTAACTATTTTTGCCGTCTCCGGATCTTTAAGCATTATTGTCTTATTTCTTTCAATTGACGATAATACTGTTCTCATTTCCTGCAGAACCTCTGCGGGCGTTTCGTGCTCCTCCTTGCAATTAGTGCAAATCTTTCTGACAAGTCTTTGGGCTAATATTACGTTCACTGTGGATGCAAGCAAAAAGTTTTCGATTCCCATATCTAAAAGCCTGGGTAATGCACCTGAAGCAGAGTTCGTGTGCAAAGTGGACAAAACCAAGTGACCGGTAAGGGCAGCATGTACACCCAGCTCCGCTGTTTCACCGTCCCTGATTTCTCCTACCATAATAATATTAGGGTCTTGTCGCAAAAAAGCTCTTAAACCGTTGGCAAAAGTTAAACCCGCTTGAGGGTTGATTTGAACTTGATTTACACCGGGAACCCTAATTTCAACCGGATCTTCTATAGTAACTATATTCACTCTTACAGTATTTAACTTAGCTAAAGCAGATGCTAATGTAACAGTTTTACCTGAACCGGTCGGGCCTGTAACTAAAACCATGCCAACCGGCTTTAAAATCTGCTCTTCAAATCTTTTTAAAGATAATCCTCGCAGACCTAAGTCTTTAAATGTGAATACCACGCCTTCTTCTTTCAGTAACCTGATAACCACTTTTTCACCGTAAATAGTAGGAAGTGTTGAAACTCTCAAATCGGTCTGAGTATTTCCAACCTGAACTTTAAATCTTCCATCAAGCGGAATTCTTTTTTCGTCAATTTTCATTTTGGCCAATATTTTAATACGGGCTACTATAGAATCGTGCATTTCTTTCGGTAATATTCTTTTTTCCTCTAAAACTCCGTCAATTCTATATCGCAGCCGCGACCCCTTTTCACCCGGTTCTAAGTGAATGTCAGAAGCCAGAGTTTTAACTGCGGTTTCTAAAATCATACCGACTATTCTCGCAATCGGGGCATCCCGTATAGTGGCGTCAGTCAACTCGCCACCTGATTCATCAATCTTTAATGTGGTCTGGCTTATCTCCTCGAGCGCGGCGCTGATTTCTTCTCCGATTGCTTTACCTTTTTGCTCGTCTAAAATGCGATCCACTTCTTTTTGAGATGTAATAAACGGAATAACTTTATAGCTGGTTTTTCTCTCTATAAATTCTATGGTCTGTAAGTCCAAAGGATCTACCATCGCAACTGAAAGTTTGTCGCCTTCCAGCAAATAGGGAACTATATTATATTTTTTAGCAACCGAAAGGGGAACCAGCTCAACTAATTCAGCAGGTATTTGTTTACCAGTCAAGTTTACATACTCAATACCATACACATCTCCAAAGGCTTTAACGAAGTCTTCATCGCTCACATAACCACGTTCTTTAACAATTTGGGTTATTTCTTTGCCCGTATTTACATGCTCAAATTTAATTGCAGAAAGCTGATCCGAGTTAATGAGTTTTCTCTCGTATAGTAAATCTTCTATTGACTTAGTAGTGTCAAATTTCAACATAGGCAGGTTGTTATCGATTTTTTTATCGATTTAAGAAACCGTGTGCACATGAATCCGCGCAGCACATAATAAAATGATAGCAATTAATATAAATATTGGAAAGATCAACATGCAAACTACACTGTGATATATAATAGAAAACATGAACGGATCTATTATTATCTTTGGCTCTGACCAGAACTCCCGCGAGAAAAATGGTTTTGAAATTGCCGAAAAGCTGGGGTTATCAAAAAGCGAAAATAATCCTGATATTAAAATAGTAAAAACCGAGGACGATAAAAAAAGTATCGGAATTGATGAAATTAGAGAGGTGATTAAATTTCTGTCTAACAAGCCTTTTTCACATAAGTGTAAAGTTGTAGTTATAACCGAAGCACATTACATGACCAGAGAATCGCAGAACGCTTTGCTAAAAATTTTGGAGGAGCCTCCTTCTTACGCTACTTTGATTTTGTTAGCTAAAACCGAGGAATCGGTTTTGCCCACAGTTTATCCA
>Ga0209542_10009343_pt1 | contig 18017 bp, 14 predicted proteins | sample RifCSPhighO2_01_FD_184028 | JGI IMG/M metagenome (GOLD analysis project Ga0209542, IMG submission 184028) | Soil microbial communities from Rifle, Colorado - Rifle CSP2_plank highO2_0.1 (SPAdes) (version 2) | ecosystem: Environmental > Terrestrial > Deep subsurface > Rock core/Sediment ...
ATAAAGATTTCAGATAAATATCGTAACATATAGATGTTTGGCTTGATTTTGATGGGTGTTTTGATTTTGTGTTTAAGACCAAGTTGAAGACATAGTAGAGGAATATTTAGACCGGCGACAATTGACAAGGGCAGACCACCGGCTGCCAATCTGGGGTTAATTTCTGTAAATAACAATTTTCCTCGCTTGGTTTCAAAACATTGAACATTAGCAGGGCCGTACATTTTAGTTGCATAAGCTATTTTCTTGATGTGTTTTATTATTGACGGATTGTTTACTGTTTGACCTTTGACAGATTTACCTTCCATGACTTTGAGCCTGATTCTGGTGACAGCTCCGATGAGATGGCCTTTATTGTCACAAATAAAGTCAGTTGTGTATTCTTTTCCCTCTACGAGTGATTGGGCAATATGATTTTCAAGCTTTGTTATTTGTTTTAATTGTGTTTGATTCTCAACTAGTTTAAAGCCTTTGGCACCGCTACCAACGCGAGGTTTGACCACTAGAGGAAGGTGTGACTTTTTGGGAAGCATTGATGTAAGCCAGGTTTTGGGTGTGGGAACTCCTAATTTGTTGAATAGTTTATATGTTAACCATTTATCCTCGCAGGTCTCAATGCAAGGAGGATCAGCAACGATGACTGCTACTCCGAGTTTACTTAAATCCTCCTTATGTTTGGAAATAAGCAGTAATTCATCAGAAAGAAGAGGTATAAAAATTTTGATTTTTTCCTGCCTACAAATTTCGAGTAAGGCAGGAATATAATTTTTATCGGTGACTTTGGGAATAAGGTAGTGTTTATCGGCTAAATAAAGCCCAGCAGATAATCCATCTGCATCACAAGCAGTTATGCTGATATTATATTTAGTCTGTTGTTTTAAATAATGAATCATTGTCGGGCCTTTCATGGTTCCGGCTGCGGTGAGCAAGATGTTTACAATCTTTTTGCGTTTCATATCTTAGTCAACCTACTTTTGGCAATTGATTTCTGGATTGCTTGGGAAATGGAAGTGACGATTATTACATGTTTGCCACCAGATATGGATGGGGTGTGATTATTGATATCATTAATGAATTGTGAGACTTCCAGCTTCAGTGGTTCTTTCAGGAGGATCTTGGGATGAGTAATTTCGCCAGCAGTAGTGATAATTTTGAAGTCTTGGAAACTTTTCCACGTTTTGAGCTGATGGAGTTGATCGGGAACGGTGAAAGATTTGTCGTGAATTTCGATTGGTTGATCTTTGTTGGTATCGTCCCAGATGAGCATTTTTTTGCTGCCGACGATGATGAGCTGGCGTTGTTTCTGAGGATCTAGCCAACTGAGATGAATATGGACTGATACTTTTTTTGGGTATTTGAGGTGGATAAAACCAATATCATGGATGCCGGGCTGAATTAAGTCATAACCAAAAGCTTGGACTGATAGGGGTTTGCCCAGGAGATCGACAACAATTGAAAGGTCGTGAGGAATCAAATTGTCGATAACATTAACATCACTTCTGATGATGCCAAAATTAACTCTTCTTGAGTAAATGTAGTAAATTTCTCCGAGCTCTTTGTTTTTTATAACTGACTTGATGTATTGATAAGCTGGTGTGTAGAGAAAAACGTGGCCAGCCGCTAATTGAAGATGTTTGATTTTAGCAAGTGAAACTAAGCGTTTGGCTTGGAATAATTTTGTGGTAATCGGTTTTTCTACCAAAACGTGTTTACCAGCGCTGAGAGCGGCTTTGGTGATAGCGTAGTGAGTTTGTGGGGGTGTAACGACGATGACGGCGTCAGTTTGAAGAATAAGTTTTTGGTAGCTATTGAAATAGGGCACGTGATATTGATCGGCTAATGCTTGTTTGGCGGGGTCTGTGTCGGCTATACCAACAAAGTTACAGTTGATTTCTGAAAGAACTCGAGCATGGTTCTGACCCCAATAACCGCCGCCAATAAGACCGATTTTAATTTTTCCATGTTTTTTTGATGTTTTTTTCATTTTCAGAATATTTATAGCTTTTTTTTTATTAAATATCAATGTATGATATTTTTATTGTATAAATTGTGATTTTGGAGATTAAATGAGAGTTCCCTTTGTTGATCTATATGCTCAATATAAAACGATGAAACCGGAAATGGATAGAGCGATTACTGAGGTGATTAATAAAAGCGCCTATATCAGAGGTGAATATGTGGAAGGATTTGAGAAGAAATTTGCCAAGGCTTATGGAATGAAGCACTGTATAAGCCTGGGAAACGGTACAGATGCTATATATATTACTCTAAAGATGCTGGGGATGGGTCGGGGCAGCGAAGTGATCACGGCGGCCAATACTTGGATTTCGACCTCGGAGACGGTGACTCAAACAGGAGCCAGGGTGGTGTTTGCCGATGAGGAAGCTGATTATTTCACGATTGACCCAAAGGACGTAGAGAGAAAAATTACTAAAAGAACAAAAGCAATTATTCCTGTTCATCTGTACGGCCAAGCGGCCGATATGAAGAATCTCAAGAGAATTGCCAAAGAATATAAACTCACCCTAATCGAAGATTGTGCACAAGCACACTTTGCCGAGTATCACGGCAAATTGGTAGGTAAGTTTGGAAAAGTGGCCACTTTCAGTTTTTATCCTGGCAAAAATCTGGGCGCTTATGGCGATGCCGGAGCGGTACTGACTGATGATGATAATCTAGCAGAAAAAGTGAGAATGTATGCCAACCACGGATCTCTGGTTAAGCATGAACACTTGATGGAGGGGGTTAACAGTCGCATGGATGGCATACAAGCGGCGGTATTGAGCGTGAAACTAAAGAAGGTTAAATCCTGGAATCGAGCGCGAAGCAGGTGGGCTGAGTACTATAACAAGCTGTTGGCTGATGTTGACGAAGTAGCAATGCCAAAAGTGAGAAATAGCAGTAGACACGTCTTTCATGTGTATGCGATTCGAGCTGAAGACAGAGACAGATTGCAGATGTTTTTGAGAAGCAAGGGAATAGAAACCGCAATCCATTACAACCCCCCTTCCCTTCCTGAGAGCCTATAAATACCTGGGCCACAAAGGAGATGATTTTCCGGTGGCTAGACAATATCAAGATAAAATATTATCATTGCCCATGTTTGCGGAACTGACACCTAGACAAATAGAGTATGTTGTGGAGATGATTAAAAAATTCTATGGGCGATAAGAGAGAGTGAAGTATAAGTTTTTCTTTGTAAGTGGATACTATAGTGAGTATTGGCGGGAACTATACGAAAGAACCCCCAAGTTGGCTGAGCGTTCGTATCGGTGGCAGATGAAAACCTTGTTGGGTAAAAAGTTGGGTGTGGCTGACTTTTACAGTAAGGGCCTGGAGAAATTGGGACAAGAAACCGAAACTTGTTTTTATAACTGTCCGCAGGTGCAATTGGCCTGGCTTAAAGAAAAGAGGCCCTCTATCTTCGTTGGGGTGTGGGTGTATTTGATGTTGAAGCGAGTGCAAGGTGGGGACGAGCAAATATGGCCGGAGTGGCTAGCTAGATTGATTGTGCAGAAACAGATCGAAAATTTTGAACCTGATGTAATTTATACTTTTTATAATGTATTTGGAAAAGCTGAGGCTTTGAGGCAAAAAAATAAAGGGCTGATGTTAGTGTTACATTCAGCCAACCCCAAATCTTTGGGGGTGGAGAGATTGAAACACTATGACCTGGTGATAACGACAGCAGATTTTTTGGTTCGGATGATCAGAGAATTGGGAGTCAATTGTGAGCTGCTAAACCCGGGGTTTGAGGTCAATGTGGCAATGGATTTGAAAAGATGGCGAAAAAAAATATTGGTGTTGTTCGTGGGGAGTTTGAGCCCCGATCACAAGCAGAGGTTGGAACTGTTAAACTACGTGGCAGAAAAAGTGCCGGAGCTGGAGCTGTACGGTAGGGTGAGTATCGACCTGCAAGAGTATCCCCACCTCAAGGAAAAATACAGGGGGCCACTGGATGGGGTGGAGATGCTTGAGGCGATATATAATGCCAGAATCGTGATCCACTCGCATGTCGATATGGCCAAAGGTGCGGCACACGCCATGAGATTGTTTGAAGTGGCGGGTTTGGGAAGTTTGCTATTAACCGACGAAAAAACCGATCGTAAGTGCTATGAAGATGGAAAGGAAATGGTCATTTATATATCTGCACATGATTGTGTAAAAAAAATTAGATATTATTTGGCCAAAGAGAAAGAGAGGCAGGCGATAGCAAAAGCGGGAAGGAATAGAACTAAAAAAGACCATGTTTACAAAATTAGAATGAGAGAATTGTTGGGTATTATTGATAAATATCATGATAGGATAAGTGGATAGTTAAACAAAAACACATGTGGCAAAAAATTCTAAAAAATCTAGGATTGATTCCACTTAGTCAGATTGAGAGATTGACTCCGGTTGAACAAAAAGTGGTCAAAGACGTACGGGCTTTTAGCATGTTATCTGCTGATCGTTTGGCCAACTTGTTGGTCTTGGCGCAGGAAATTGAAGCAAGAAAGTTGTCTGGTGACATGATTGAGTGTGGCAGTTGCAGGGGGGGTAGTGGAGCTGTGTTGGCATATGTTGTTAAAAAGGCTAGATGGAAGCGCAAAATTTGGTTACTTGATTCATTTGCGGGACATCCAAAACCTAAAAAAAGGCGCGGTGTTGACACCAAATTGATGAAAGAGTGGGCGGGAACAATGGTAGCTTCAAAACAAGATGTGGTTAAAGCTCTTAAAACCGTAGATTCGTATGAGCCAGCGAAAGTTAAAATTGTGGGGGGGTGGTTTCAAGAATCTGTTCCCAAACTAAAGCTTAAAGAGCTCTCCTTGGTTCATATTGATGCTGATTGGTATGAATCCACGGTATATTGTTTAAATGAATTGTTTGATAAGTTAGTGCCGCGAGGATTTGTGGTGGTGGACGACTATGCGGGTGGCGATTTTCCCGGGGTAGCACAGGCAGTGAATGAATTTTTCGCCAAAAGACAACGACAAATAGCAGAAAAATTTGTGGTGCCTCCTGCTCTGGTGATCCGCAAACAATAAAATCATGAGAAGAAGGTTGCGAGTAGTACATTTTTCCGGACGCGATACGGATGGAGCCAATAAGGCTGCGTATCAAATTCATGCATCTTTGATAAGGGCAGGGGTTGATTCAGTGATGCTTGTTGGGAGAAAGGAAACAAGTGATAAAAGAGTGGTTGAAGTCAGCAATTTGTGGGTTAAACTGAAATATGGGCTTGGTAAAAAGAGAAGTTTGGGGGCGCTGATTTATTGGTTGGATCAGGAATATAGGAAAAGAATTTTAAATGAGATACCGCTGCCTTTTAGTTTTAATTGGAATCAAAGCGGTGTGGATGTGGAATTGATTAAAAAATATTTAGTAGATGTTGATCTGGTCTTTTTGCATTGGATTGATGGGTTTCTCTCGAGCAAAGATATCCAGAAAATTCATCAAACCACACAAGCGCCAATAGTATGGACGTTGATGGATTTAGAGCCCTTAACCGGAGGGTATCATTACGAAACTGATGTGAAGGAATGGTTGAAATGTGCAGATAAAGTTATGGTGAGGAGATTTAAAAAGATACTAAATGAAAATATTAAGTACAAGAAACGACATTTGGCCGGATTACCAATAAATTGGGTGGCTCCGACAGAATGGCTCTATCAGAAAGTGCGAGGGAATAATTTGTTTGAAAAAAGAATGGCGATAAAAATTTTGTTGGCTGTCGATACAAAAAAATACAGACCTATGAATAAACAGAGATGCAGAAGAAGGATGAAAATGAAAAACGATGACTTGGTGATATTTTTTGGAGCCAGAAATTTGAGCGAGCGAAGGAAAGGAGCGAAAGAAATTAATGAGGTGTTACTTCGTTTGGAAAAGTTAGTAAGAAAGCGCGCCGATCTAGCCAAGAATATTTTGCTTGTAAGTGCAGGGGATAAATTGAAACTGGCGACCCAAAAGTTTAGACATAAACATTTAGGTGCGGTTGATGAACGGGTTTTGGCGACTGTCTATAATGCGTGTGATGTGTTTTGGTGTCCTTCGATTGAAGACGGTGGACCAATGATGGTTAATGAAGCGGTAGCTTGTGGAGCTAGAGTGGTAATGTATGATATGGGTGTAGCCCGTGATTTGATGGACAAAAAAGATAAAAGGGTGTCTGTTCCGCTTGGTAAACAAAAAAAAATGGCTCAGGAGTTGATGATGATGTTGGAAACAAAAAATGACAGACGAAGAAACATCGATCCAAGACTTAAACCGGAAAGGCAAGCACAAGAGTACATTAAATTACTTAGAAAATTGATAAGAGAGAAAAATGAAGAGTGATATTTTGGAAATTATGGAGTGGGACAGCAAGTTCTTTGGCAAGAAGACGGCCAGAGTGGCCGAGGAAATAATTTTAGATAAGGACAATGAGACAAAATTGTTGGCAGAAATTAAAAATGAAAAATTTGAAACTATATATTATTGGCAAGGAAGTTCGCTGACTGAAAACTTGAAGGGTTTGTATCGTCTTGGTTTTGAGTTAATAGATATCGAAGTAATACTGGAAAAGAGGCTCGCAAAATACGAGAAGAATGTGGATGAACATCTTATTGATCTGACTAAAATTAAAAATTCCCAAACTTTAAAGCAATTGTATATGTTGGCGCAAAAGCTGTCGCAAAAAAGCAGGTTCTGGAGAGATGTAAAAACAAGGTTTAGGGTAGAGGAAATGTATAGAATTTGGATAAAGAGATTTATTGGAGGTACTGATAAAGGTTGGTGTTATGGTCTGAAAATTAATAATAAAGTGATAAGTATGGCAATTTTTCAGGATGAAGGAGAAGAAAAAGTGGTGTTGAAGTTAGTTGCCGTTGAAGATGATTTTCGAGGTAGGGGATGGGGTAGGAAAATGATGGATTCAAGTTTGGTAAAACTGGCAGCCGATGGGATTGGTGAAGTAGCAGTAGTGACCCAACTATCGAATATAATAGCTGTGAAGTTTTATTTGGGGTGTGGTTTTGAATTAAAATCGGCCAGATATATTTTTCATTGGCATCGAAGATGAATAAAGCATATAAAGTGCCCTTAGCGCGCGTGAGTAATGAGGGAAATGAGAAAAAATATGTGAAGGAAGTGTTGGCGGGAGTGAATTTAGCCGGAGATGGCAGTTTTGGGAGAAGGTGCGAAACTCTGCTGGAAAAAAAGTTTAAGGCACAAAAGGTTTTACTAACCCCCTCGTGCACTTCAGCGATGGAGATGGCGTCGTTGTTACTGGGCTTGGGCCCTGGTGACGAGGTAATTGTGCCTTCATTCACTTTTTCGTCAACAGTGAATGCTTTTATGATCTTTGGGGCAAAACCAGTGTTTGTGGACATTAACCCAAGGGCCATGAATATGGATGAAAATTTAATAGAAAAATTGATTACCAAAAAAACGAAGGCGATTTATGTGGTGCATTATGCCGGGGTTGGTTGCGAGATGGATAAGATTATGAGTACGGCAAGGAAGTATAAATTGAAAGTGGTAGAGGATGCGGCTCAGGGTGTGAATGCCAAATATAAAGATCGTTATTTGGGAACGATTGGTGATTTGGGGGCTTATAGTTTCCACGAGTCAAAAAATTTTGTGGCTGGTGAGGGTGGGGCGCTGGTGATAAATGATCCTAAACTAATCAAGAGAGCGGAGATAATTAGGGAGAAAGGGACGAATCGGAGCCAGTTTTTTCGAGGGGAAGTTGATAAGTATACATGGGTGGATATTGGATCTTCGTATTTAATTTCGGAGTTGGGGGCGGCATTTCTGCTTGGTCAACTGGAACAAATAGAGAGAATTCACAAGATAAGGAGAGTGATTTATGAAACTTATAGGAAAAAGCTAAAACCGTTAGAAGCAAAAGGCTTATTAAAAATGTCTCAGGCACCAGGGGATAGAGAGAGCAACTATCATATTTTTTACTTGATTTTAAATTCGCAAAAAGTAAGGAATGCTCTGATGGATTATTTGAAAAGTAAGGGCGTCCTGGCAGTGTTCCATTATATTCCTTTGCATAGTGCTCCGATGGGGCGCAAGCTTGGGTATAGGACCGAAGATTTACCCTTGACTCAAAAATACGCAGGCCGGCTGATTCGGCTACCCATATTCGCAAGAATGAAAAGAACTGAACAAACAGAAGTGATACTAGAAATTAAGAAGTTTTTTGTCTAAAGAGAAAAACTGTGCGAAAGACAATGTCCTTGATCCAGAAATAAAATCTGAGAGGAATTAGGGGTTTGGGAACGGTTAAGAGGATGAACATTAATTGATCGACAATATTGGATTTGGAGCGGCGGGAAAACATTTGTTGCCAGAGCTTCCCGATGGTGAGGTGACGGCCAGGAACGAAACTGACACCTCCGGCTTTGGCGGTGGCAAAGACGCGGCATTGATAGGAGATATATAGAGGGAAACCAGCCTCTCTCGCCCGGATCATAAATTCATAGTCAGCTCCGTAGTGGGGAAGGTGACAAGTGAAATTACCAATTTGGTTAAAGACTTCAATGGGGATGAGGGTACCACGACCGCAGGCTGTATCAACGGGTGTTAAGGGGGCATTGGAGAGGTTAGTGGGAGGTTTTAAAGGTTGGTCAAAGCGAGGTTTAGTCCAGTCAACTTTGACACCGGCTTCTAGAACTTTGGACTTAGTTTTTATGTCAAGACAGACTGAGGTGATGATGGATCTTTTTGGGCGCTCCCCTACTCCAATAATTTTTTTGATGTAATCTTTGTCAAACTTGGTATCATCGTTCATTAAAAGTACCCAATCCCCTTTTTTACTTCTAGGCAAAATGTACTCAACCCCTTTTCTCATGGCCCCGGTCCACCAGAGATGGCCATCACCTTTTAATTCTGTTGTTTTGGGGTACTTGGAGATGATTGCAGAGGTGTTGTCGCGAGAGCCATCGTTGATAACAATGGTTTGGTAGTTTGGGGAAGTCTGTTTATGAATGCAGTCAAGGCAGAGCTTGAGAATTTCAGAGCGATTGAAAGTGGGGATGAGAATGAAAACTTTATTCATGATTTGGTAAATTTTGGGCGATAAAAGCGAGAATGTTGACGGCTCGGCTATTCCAAGTGTTTTTTTGGGCCAGTTTTTGGGATTGCCGGCCAAGCCTGGCAGCAAGGGTTTTGTCTGTAATTAAGGTAGTAATGGCTAGAGCAAGAGAATGGCTATCACCGGGTTTGAAATAGACAGCGGTATCTTTGAGCACTCGAGTATGAGAGGGAAGTTTGGAGGCAACAATGGGTTTGCCTGAGGCCATGTATTCATAGAGCTTGATTGGCGAGGCGTGATGGGCAAAATGGGGTTGATTGGGAAAGGGAATGGTGAGGATGTCGCATGCCTGCAGATAGGTGGGTATTTGGGAAAATGGTTTGGCCCCAGTGAAAGTCACCTGTTGGCTTAGATTCAACCGAATAACTTGTTGCTGATAGAAATTGATTAAATCCTGTGGCCCGCCAACAATGAGCAGGTGCAGGTGCTGGTGGATTTGGCAAAGAAGACTAAAGGCTTCGATCAGATTGTCGATGCCTTTTTTCATGCCTAGAGTTTCCAGATTGCCAATGTAGCCAATGAGTCGATCTTGTTGAGAAATGTTGAGTTGGCTTCTGGCAAGGTGTCGGGGTTGGCGGGGGAAGAACTCCTGGGAAACCGCGTTGGGGGCGACTAGGGCAGGGGCGTGGAGCTGCCGCCAAAATTGCGTATTGGCTGGAGTGGTGCCAATAATACCCGAAATACGTTTGGCCAGAAAGCGATTTATCGAGGAGTTGACGGTGAAGTCGTGGACTTCCAAAAAAACCGGCCTGTTAAAGATGGAGCGAAGTAAAGCAACTAATTTGGTTCTGGTATAAACGACCGGGTGTGAATAAGTAATCAGAAATACCAACAGCGAAAAAATGGTTTCCTCAAGAAGAAACATGAGGGAGAGAATTTTTTTGCCCAAAAAACTATAGTCCAGAAAGTCGAGGGTAAATACTTTCTTTATCTGAAAATTTTTTCCAACAGAGTAATAGTCATAAATTGAGATGTGTTTCCGTGAATCGTTGGTTTGTTTTCTGGAGGGAAGATAGAGCGTGAGTTTGAGATCTTGACTGGCAAAGGCTTCACACATTTTGGCGATTTGGGTGCCGTGGGCTTTTTGGGTGGGGAGCTTGGCGTTGACTGTATAAGTTAATTTCATGAATTGAGAATCCGGCGATTAAATATAGTGGTGATTTTATCAAGTTTGAAATTGTCCACTTGTTTTAAACCTTCCGTAACGTAGAGGTGATAGCGTTTCTTGTTGTTAATCAGATCTTGGGCTACATCTAGCAGATCCAAAAAGTTGGTTTGAGGAACGACTAATTCTTGTTGGAAACGAGTAAGAACCGCGTGGGTAGCGAGAGTCTGTGTGGCCAAGATGGGCAGACCAGCGGCCATGGCCTCAAGTTGGACCCTACCGAACTCTTCGACTTTGGAGGGCAGTAACAAAAAGGAGCCAAGGCGATAATAAGCAGGCAGTATTTGGTTCGGGAGAGGGCCCAGAAAAGTGATGACTTTGTTCAAGCGCTTTCTTGCGGCAGCACGTTTTAATGAAGGTAGGAGTGGTCCACCGCCGATGACCAACAGATGAAAATTTAGGTGTCGTTGTTTGATAACCCTAGCATAATCGATAAGCCTGTCGGCCCCTTTACGCTCCGATAACCAGTGAACATATAGGAGGATGGGTTTGGTGATGTTTAGTTTAGCCGGTTTGGCCTCTGCAAAACGCTCAGGGCAGACAAAGTTGGGGATGACGATGATGCGAGCTTTGGGAACATGAAACTTGTCGAAATAGTATTGTTTCATTGACTTTGTACAAGTGACCAGATGGTGGGTGAGTCGTAGCGAAATAAGCAAAGGCAGTTGGCGGATAATAATTTCTGGCAAGTGCTTGAGACTAAATGATTTAAGATAAATATCTTCCTGGGAGCAGAGCCATTTATAGACTTGTCCTCCCATGAGCCGATAAACAACGGCGGCAGTCACGGTGGAGGTTTCGGCATAATGACAATATATTTTTTTGTATCCGGATAAATTCAGGTAAGCAAAAAAAAGGCAGCGTTCGGCCAAACGCAAAGGCAGGAAGGAAAACTTTTGGAGATAACCTAAGGCGCCCGGAATGTTGGGTCTAAAACCTGTTTCGGAAAAGACAAAGACGTCGTGAGCAATAGCCAGTGAGGCCATTAGTTGGTAGAGGTAGAAGTAATGAGCATCGGTGGCTGGTTTGTATTGGGGAATCACAAAACAAATGCGGGTCATAGGCGTGACATGAAACTTTGGTACCAACAATTAAATGTGACCACGCTCCAGATCGTGTGGGGATGATATCCACCAGATAAGTGGGTCTTAAATATTTTTTTTGCCTGACGCTGGTTAACATAATCTTTGGTATCTGAAAAATCGATCCAGTCTGCAACAAATTCCTTTAAATCGCCTCGGAACCATTTGGACACCGGTGAAAAGAAACCCCATTTAGGGGCGCGAATTAATTCCGGTGGCAGGTATTTTCCGGCGAGGCGGCGTAAGAGGATTTTGGTTTGACGGGGGTAAATTTTTTTGGAAAAAGGGATGGCAAGGGCCAAGTCTACGACTTCGTTGTTTAATAGTGGAACTCGTTGTTCGATGGAATTGGCCATGCTGAGTTTATCGGACTTAATAAGTGATTCCTCCGGCAACCAGGTCTGCAGATCCGTCATAAGAAACTCTTCCATATGGAGACCGGCACGACTGGCCAATATTGCGTTAAAGTATCGGGGGGTGGCGGTGGCGTCGTTTAGCTGCGGGCGTAAAATTTGGGTGACGATCGCTTCTGGCTGTGACATAAATAACGTATGGAGTTTGGAGCTTTCGGCAGTGTTGGCTTCTGCCAACAATTTGCCTAGGTGTTTAGAGTGCAGAGTCAGGAGTCTGGAGATGCTGGTTTTAAGCAGTGAGGGCAAATGATTATACAAAGATAAATAATAGAGCACTAAATAACGAGTATAGCCGGCAAAAAGTTCGTCACCGCCGTCGCCTCCCAGGATAACGGTGACGTCCTTTTGGGCAGCTCTACTTAACATGAAGAGGGCAATTTGGTTGGGGTTGGAAATGGGTTCGTCGAGGTGATAGATGACTTTGGGAGTGTGCTTGATCATGTCGGCTGCGGTAATCATCACTTCGTGGTGGAGAGTGTGGAAATACTGACTAGAAATTCTGGCGTTGATCAGGTCTTGATTATATTTTTCTTGCTCCGAGGCAACGACAAAACCGGCGGTGTAGGTATGAAGCCGTTTGCTTGAGTGGCGTGAGGCTAAAGCCAGAACCAAAGAGGAGTCAATACCGCCGCTTAAAAAGACGCCAACGGGGCGGTCGGAAATGAGATTGCTTTTTACCGCCTGGTTCAAGTTGGTGTCGAGTGCCTCGAGGACTTGAGAGTGGGTTAAAGTTGCAGGATTAAATACGGGTTGCCAATACTGATGGATGTGGAGGCGACCGGCTTTCCAGACCAATAAGTGGCCCGGAGCCAACTTCTTGACCGATTCAAAAATTGTGTAAGGAGAGGGAATGTACAAAAGGCGAAAATAAAGATTGATAGCGTCTGGGTCAAGGCGCTTGGAGAATCGGTGAGTGAGTAGGGCTTTGATTTCTGAGGAAAATATCAACTGGTTGTTTGGGGAAGTATAGTAAAGGGGTTTGATGCCGATACGATCTCGAGCCAGAATCAATTCTTGCTTGTCTTTGTCCCAGATGGCAAAAGCAAACATACCATTTAAACGGGAGATAAAACTTCGGCCATATTGGCGATAGCCTTGGAGAATGACTTCGGTGTCAGTGCGGGATTTAAAGTTGATGCCTTTTTTGCGTAAGTCAGCCCTTAATGCCTGAAAATTGTAAATCTCGCCGTTAAAAACGATCCAAAGTTTGCTATCCTCTGTACACATGGGCATATGACCATTGGCAGAAAGATCAATGATAGACAGTCTCCTGCTGCCCAAGGACACTTGACCGTCAACGTACTCTCCACCATCGTCGGGCCCCCTGTGTTTGAGAGTACGATTCATGCTTTTGATGAGAGTTAAATTGGGAAAAGTAAAGCCGTTGATGCCACACATAGCCTACAGTTTAGCCTTTAGGGAGAAAAATGGTAGAGGAAAAACTGGGGGGTAAGGCGCGAGTCGCTGATGGTGCTAAGGACGGGAGAGGTCAAGTGTTTTTTACTTACCAAAACACCATCTGAGTTGGGGAGACATCGGGGAAAACGAGAAGGGTATTTTCCCAGGTAATAAGCTTTGATGTCGTCGTTGAGAGAGAGGTAGCGACGAACCGCAAGCGAGTTGAGAGAGTCGTCGACGGTGACACAGGAGGACTCAGGGGGCAGAGAGGCTAGGGCCTTAAGGAGTTGTAGCCAGCCGTGATTGTATGCCCAGCCAATGGCTACGCTTGATTTGGTTTGGTTCCAGGAGACGGGAACAAAGACACTTCCGTCTATATTTCTAGGTTCGTCCAAGACGGTATCTTGGCGACGAATGTGGGTGTTGAATGAATAAAAAGAGGATAAAAGGACAATGGTGACGGCGATGGCGGAGGTAAAAATTCGAGGCAGAGCGGTCAATCTTCTGGCGGTGATGATAACTAGGGGTATGGCCAGAATGACAAAATAATAACCCCGAACGGCGGTGAGTAAGAAAAAAAGTAGAGTTATAACTATCCAGGCAATAAGCGGTCGGGCTTTGTTGTCTTTTAGGGAAAACACCACTGAGGCGGTGAGGGCAAGGAGGACAAGAGGTGAAAACAGATCAATCAAGTAAGTGGCGATGGAAATTATTTGGGGAAGTAGATTTAGATCATCTCGGGGAGTGGCGCCGGGCCGATAGACGCCAAAAAGATTTGAGAAAAACACGTCGGCATAACCGGTGACCAGAAAAGCCAAAATGTTGTAGAGGACCACCGGCAAGAAGATCAAGAAGGCAATCAAGAATGGCCTGGATAGCTGTTTCCTGGGGGTTAGTAACAACAGCGTCGGCATAAGAACTAGGGCCGTTTCCTTGACCAGCAGGGCAGCCCCAAGTGACAGACCGGCAAACAAATATAGTCTCTTTGCTTTGGTGACCTTGAAAAAATAGTAAACGGTAAGAGTTAGTAGGAAGGTAAGGAGCATTTCGCGGTGAAAAATGCGCCCGAGCCAAATGAAATAATTGTTAGTGGCTAAAATTAAGACTGCAAGATTGGCGACTTTGGTTGAAAAAAATTGTGAGCTTAAGGCAAACACGGCCACAAGAGTTAATAATCCGAGAAGGGCTTCGGAAAAACGGAAGTGCCAATCGGAGAGATGATCTAACCCTTTTGGTTCGAGTAAGTTGAGAGAATAGTGTTTTAAAGACATGGTTAGCGGAGGATGGCCACTGTAGGAAAGCAGATAGGCGTTGCGACCGGCTTGAATGCCGTCGACAAGATTGTAGGCTTGGTAGCCCAAATCGTATTCGTCCCCATAGACGTTGGCGTAGCCGAGCTTGGTAAACGAAAAAAAAGAAAAAATAAAAAGGGAAAACAACAAGGGCTGAGTCAAAGAAATCGTTGGTTTTGGGGGGAAAGTTGGAGGGTGTGAAATTTTTTTGGGCGCGATGAACGCCGATAACCAACTGATAGATAGTAAGATGAATAATGAGGTGGTAAGGTGGGGAGAAAAGATGGCTTGGCCTGATTTGCCTTCGACTAGGGCGACGAGCACGGTGGCCGGATAAGTAAGGAGGATGGAGATGAGTGAGGAACTGAGAAGGCGGTCAATTACACTGGAGGATTTAAAGATGCGGCCGGCAAGCGGCCAGCCGGCAAAAATTAAGATAAACAAATGACCAAACAAAATCCGAAAAAATGAGAGTTTATCGGTTAATGACAAGCCAATAGTAATTAGACCAACTAGATAGGGCATGGGTGTTATTGGGTGAACGGTTTGAGGGCAACGGTGAAACTTAAGTTGCCAAGCTCTTTGTAAAGGGGAAGGTTATTTGTGGCCCGATCGATGAGGGTAAGCAACCGATAAAAAGGCAGGGGTATTTGTTTCCAAAACATTTCGACGAGACTGACCAGTTGACGATGAACCGAATCATGAAGAATGATAAAACCGAAAGATTGGAGTTGATGGGTAATTAAGTGGTGATTGATCAGGCATTCTCTTGAGTCGTTGGGGGCGGGAATGGCACGGGTTTGCTGCAGTTGGAAAAGATAGCGAAAAGAATTGTGCTCAAGGAGAATCACCCGTCCACCGGGTTTGAGGATCCGGTAGGCTTCCTGAATTGCCAAATCGGTGTTGAGGGTGTGATGGATGGAAGCAATAAAAATTACTGCGTCAGCTGAGTTGGAGAGGATCGGCAGACGGTCCATGTCCCCGACAAGATTGTCGGTCAGGCCAACTTTGATGCGTGATTGGCACATTAGTTTTGATATGTCTAAACCAATAATTTTAAGGTCGGGGATCTTGGCGGCGATTAGCGAGGTTAAGACGCCGGCCCCGCCACCAATGTCGATGAGGGTATCTTGTAAATCAAGATAGTTGGCGGCAAAAGAGACCATTTGGGGATAATAAATTAACTTGCTGGCGTGAGCGGTGGACTTGGCTATTTCTGATTGATTGTGGTCGTAATGGGTAATGTTGGCCCGCTTCATGGACTTGGTGAGCGTGTCTTTGGCCGCGGCAGCAATTAAACAATTTGTCCAGGCGCTTTCCGGGTGGACTTTAAGAAAGTGTTGACCAGACCTGGCGGAGCCGCGAGCCAAGCGACGGTAGAGGTGTTTGTCTGAGAGGATGTTATTGACATGTTTGGCAAGGCTACGAAAATCTCCGGGTATAACCAAGTAACCGTTAATGGCTGACTTGATCAGTGTTTGACTGCCACTGACTTTGGTGACGACAGCGGGCAGTCCAATAAGCATGGCTTCGATCAGAGAAATACTGCTACCTTCATAATTTGAAGTAGATAGGTAAATTTTGGACTCTGAGAGGAGTTTGGCGGTTTGAGACTGGTTTTTGGCACCCACAAAGGTGACGTTGGCTTCAAGGTGGAGACTGTCCACTTGAGCAACAAGCGACGACCGTTCTGGTCCGGACCCGACGATAACGACTTGGGTTTGAGGAAATTTTTTGACAATCAAAGATACGGCCCGCAATAAATCGGAAAAGTTTTTCTGGGGTGAGAGACGACCGACGGCGATAACATCGATTGGGCGGCGGCGGGCAGGTTTGACAGTAAGAAATTTTTTATCTGGCGGAACGGGAATAATCCAACAGGGAATTTTTGGCAAGAGGTGTGAATGAAGGTGGGCGGCGATGCGGGGACTAACGGCGCGGACGCTGTCGGCAAACCTAAGCACCAGCGGACCCAAGAAAAAAAATAGGCGGTTTTGGAGCGATTCGCTCTGCCAATAGGGATTGGTAAAAAAGTCGTTATGTAATTGGATATTTAGGGGTATTGAGTGTTTAACTTTAGCAAAGAGGCCGATAAGGCCGGTAATAAACGGGTCTTGGGCGCTTATCAAATCCACTTTATGTTTGGCCTGGAGAGAGTCAATGATCTTGATGGCGTCGAAGAGGTAAAACCAGCGGGAACGGGAATTGGTGGGTCGAAGGTAGAGGTTGCCGTATCTTTTGGGAACAAAGAGGCCGTCTTTGAGGGTGGTAAGGACGATGATGTCGAGCCGGGAAAAACTTTTGGCGTAGCGTTTGTGGCGGTTTAGGGAGTTGCCTTGTTTGGGCTCAAGAAGGTTCGTTTCCAACGAAATAAATAGAGGGTGGACCTGGCGTTTCATGTTTTGGGAATTGATGACGGTTATTTTTTCGCGGACAGGAAGAGTTTCTCAAGATGGGCAAGGTGGTCTGCCCACGAAAAAAGTTTAAGAGAGCGGGCAGGAGGATGATTATCTAACAGTTTGATTTGGGTGGCAAGAGCATTTGGGCTATGTAAGGGAGCATATTGACCATTTTGGCGGAGAATTTCTCGATTTGGCTTGATGTCACTGACGATAACTTTGGTACCGAGGGTGAGAGCTTCGATGATGACATGTGGTTGGCCTTCGTAGAGAGAATAGAGAATAAGTCCTTGCGACCTGGCTATTTGCTCCTGGGTTTTTGGTTTTGAGAGTACGCCAGCAAATTCGACCCAGGATGAAGCTTGGTGTTTTTTGGTTGTTTCTAAAAGTTTTGGTTTGTCGGGCCCGATACCCACAATCAGCAGTTTCCACGGCTTTTGGCGGCGGGCAATAGAGACTGCCTCAATGATTTGATCAACGTTTTTCCAGGGAACAAGGCGGCCAACGTAGATAAGTTGGTTTGACAGCTTGGAAACGGTGTTGCTGTTAACGGATATGGCGTTGGAGATAACAGTAATTTTATTGGGTTTAAGGCCGTGGTGTTTGGTTAACAAAGTCTTGAGGTAGTTGGAAGGAGTAATAACGATATCGGCTAAATGCAGAGACGATTCTTGAAAACGGTTGAGGATTGAGTATTTTGACGTGAGGGGTGATCGGTAAAATCCTTCGAGGGATTTATTTGTGTGGTGATTGAGCTGGGCGGTCTCCCAGGGAATGTCGCCAACAAATTTCAACAATAAGGGTTTGTGGAAAAGTTTGGCAACGAGAGTGGTGGCCACCCCAACTACAATGGGGCCCTGACAATAGACTAAATCTGATTGAGGTAGGTGTTTGGCGAGTTGAAGTAAAAGAGAAACTTGTCTGAAGAAGGAGCCGAGCGGAAAATTAAATTGAGGGATAGAAACGATATTTACTCCAGATATTGAGATGGGGGATTTGGTGAAAGTGATGATGGTAACCCCATGTTTGCGGGCAAGGGATCCGGCCAGTTGACTTACGTATGTTGCCGGTACCCCAATTTCAGGAGGAATGATAGGGGAGGTTATTAAAATTTTCATTTAGTTAGTTTAATAAATTCCCTTTCGACGGCTTTGCTGATTTTGGCCCAAGTGTAGGTACGTTTGATAAGTGCCAGAGA
>Ga0209542_10009344_pt1 | contig 18016 bp, 20 predicted proteins | sample RifCSPhighO2_01_FD_184028 | JGI IMG/M metagenome (GOLD analysis project Ga0209542, IMG submission 184028) | Soil microbial communities from Rifle, Colorado - Rifle CSP2_plank highO2_0.1 (SPAdes) (version 2) | ecosystem: Environmental > Terrestrial > Deep subsurface > Rock core/Sediment ...
GTGTGTATTGCTGAATAACGAGCAATATGGCTTTCAGTTTTGGCATCTTCAAAAAAATGCACATATTCATCCTCCAAGATTTTGTAAGCCTGATTGAGCAATTCTAAATCTTCTTTTTCAAGAGCATCCGGAACCAATAAATGCCCTAAAGCAATCTGAGCAGCATCATGATCAGAAACTTCGTACCCTTTTGATATAATAGCTGCTTTAGCGGCATAAAGCATGGAATAATAAGCAATAGTTATAGCCCAATAATCCCAATACAGTTTTGGCGCTTGATCCTTGTTTGGTTTTATGTCTTTGTGGAATTTAGCGATCAGCAAGCTATTCTCTGCTTTCTGTAAAAAGAGCTTCATTTTGAAGGAGTCTTGAGATTTTTTTATTCTTTTGGTCTTTACAAAATCAGCAAAAATCTGTGGGTATTGGTTTTTATCGAATTGCATGTAAGACGCACCCCCAAAATTCTTCTGGATTGTTCAGGATAATATGATTTTTTAAAACTTGCCTACCAATATTCTCTTCTTTATCTTTAAGCATAAGCTCAAATTCTTTTTTAGTTACAAAAATAGGATTAATCCTTTTTTTAAACAAAAGTTCATATTTTGAAAATGAAATGCTTTTATTTCCCTCTTTGTTTATAATTAACAAGTCAACATCGCTCTTTTCATGTTGTATCTGTTTAGCATAGCTCCCAAATAAGACCACTATTTCTTTAGTGTCCAATTCTTTTTCGATTTTCTTAATTATTGGTTGATTTTGAAGAAATTCTTTCTTTTCTTCATCCGAGGAAACTGTTAAATGAGCTCTGGCGATGGGATTATTGAGGCTTAATTGAATGGTCTTTGATTTGCCAATGACAGTAATAATCAATAAATCATTCATCCCGTGCACCGTACGATAAAAAGTAGCATAGGGAATTTTAAGCACTTTACTTAATTCATGCAGCGTATACAAAGTACCAAAGTTCTTCCCTAAAAAATTAATTATTTTTTGTTTGTTGTCCATATTTGGATAATATTATCCGTATTTGATATATAAACCTTGCGCCACTTTTATGAAAACAGAGCAGAACTAACCAAGCGCCACCCGAATGAGGGGCAGTGTAAAAACATCTCGGCCATATCTCGACCTCTGTGAGGAACCGTAACAGCAATTATTTTATCGTTATTACACAAAAAAAGAAGAAAAGAATTATGCTTGTTTTTTAAGTTTCAGGTAAGGCATTTTAGACTAGCTGCTTTGTTCTCATCTAGCTTTTGTCTTTAACAAATAATCATGCACTTCCTGTTGTTCTCTCTGTTCGTGTGCGACAGCACCATAACTCCATACAGTGGTTTGCTTGAATAATTTTTTCGCTTCATCAATCGCCTTAATTAACGATTCCACCGCCCCTGCAGAGCTTCTTTCAAGTTTTTCAACAAGAGCAGTAATTTGGTTCACATAATTATCCAGCTCTCTAGCGAGTTTCAGAGGCTCAGCTTTAAACGCTTCCGATTCCTGTCTTTTTTGTAGGCGGACTGGCAGGCTTTCCGAGATTAAAGAAAGATAAGCGCCAATCTTTTTCACTAACGGTTTCAGCTTCTTACTTCTCTTTTTCAGCTCTTTATACTCTTTGAACAAATCCTCTGTACTTATGTCTCGGGGCAACGTTCGCCCATCAGCAGATTCGGGAAACTTTAGCCTATAAGCAGACTGAGACAACTGGGAAAGAATGTCTGTTGCACGATCCCCATAGCGCTCAATTTTCTTTGCATACCTGCCCAGCTTCTTTTCCGTCGAAGATACTTTATCTTTCGCCATTACAATAGTAACCTTTCAGAAAAAAAGAGATTTCTACTATTTTTAAACAAACCCATACCAAAATATAGAGTTAGAGAGAGAGAGAGAGATTAGTGTATATAGTTCGCAGGCAATAGTTTAGGGAACAGTTTAAAATAATCGGAGTGATTGTACATTTAATGTTGAACAACCTCCCACAATAATCATTAAAAACAAAGAGTATTCTCTCGTACCCATGACGCTTAAAATAAAAAAACTGCATCCCGAAGCCGTCCTTCCAAAGTATGGTCGCGAAGGAGATGCCGGCCTGGATTTGTCGGCAACGGAGAACGTGAGTATTCCACCCTCAGAAAGAAGAACCGTCGCAACGGGCATCGCCATAGCTATCCCTTCCGGCTCCGTCGGCTTGATCTGGGACCGTTCCGGCTTGGCAGCCAAGCAGGGCATCAAGAGCATGGGGGGTGTTATCGATGCCAATTATCGGGGAGAGATAAAAGTCATCCTGCATAATCTCTCAAAGGAGCCGTTTACCGTCGAGAAAGGCATGCGCATTGCCCAGCTGCTCATCCAGCCCGTGCAGCAGAAAGAAATAGTCGAAGTGCAAGAGCTGGAAGAGACGGAACGGAACGAGCAGGGCTTCGGCAGCACCGGAACCCGTTAACGAACCACATACCCATTCTTTTTCTTCAGAAACTCCAACGCCTGATCCAGATTAAACTGGCTTTCGGCATATATTGTATATAACTCTTCGCCGCGCTGCACGCTTTCGCCAACTTTCTTGTTCAGCAATAATCCTGAGCCTTTGTCCTCCGGCGCTCCGGCAACCCGGGCCACTTTAGCGATGAACGCATTATCTATCCCGCTCACCTTCCCAGAACTCCTGCTGCGTAGGGTGTACATGTATTTTCCCAGCGTTGGCATTTCCCGCCTGCCTTGGGCATTGATGATCTCATGCATCTTCCGTAATGCTTTTCCGGATTCCAGCAGCTGCTGCGCTTTCTTCTTTCCCATGCCTTTTTTGTACGTGCCCGTCATTTCCAGCAGCAAGCCCGCCATCATCAACGATTTCTCGCGCAGATCGCGGGGGGCAGCAGGATCATTGTTGAGAATGGAAAGAACGTCCTGCGTTTCCAGCAACGGGCCAACGCCATAGCCGATGGGCTGCGAGCCGTCCGTAATGATGACCTTGACGTTCATATGCAGCTTCCTGCCGACAATCTCAAACATCTTTTTCAGATGCAGGGCTTCTTTTCGGGTAGCTGCTTTCGTGTTCTTCCCCATAGGGATGTCGATCAAGACGTGCTTCGCACGGATGGAATACTTTTTGGCCATAACCGAAGCAAGCAGCTGCCCTTCCGCATCGATGGAGAGAGGGTGCTCTACCTCGATAATTTTGTCGTCTGCTGGCGCTAAAGCCATCGAGCCTCCGTGTACCATGCAGCCGCCGGTTCTGCTGACAATGCTTTTAATCTTCTTCTCAGATAACTCAACGGTAGCCAGACATTCCATGGTGTCAGCAGTCCCTGCCGGTGAAGTGATAGCCCGCGAACTCGTCTTGGGCATCGTAAATCCGGCAGCTGCAATGATCGGCACCACGACCATTGTCGTGCGGTTTCCCGGAACTCCGCCGATGGAATGCTTATCTAAAGTTATGCCGGGGAACTGCAGCTGCTTCCCCGTCTCTACCATAGCTTTGGTCAAGTGCACGATTTCGTCTATGGACATGCCTCGCGTGAAACTGGCCGCTACAAAATAGGTCTTTTCGATATCGCTCAGGCGGTCGTGCGTAATATCATCAGTAATATGCAGCAGCTCCGTATACGTTAACGGCTGCCCGTACAGCTTCTTGCGGATATGGGCAACGGATTCTGGCTTGCCCGTCAGCTTAATGGTAACCTCATGCCCCTGCTTGACCCCTAAAGCATCCAACACTTCCTCGAAGAGGCCTATTTTCCCTTCGGGGACTGCTTTTCTGCTCTCAGAAATATCCAGAATACAGACGACGTCTTTCTTTCTATCCTGAACCAGCAAGCGGTCTGCAGAATGCAAATCCAGTTTCTTGGCATCTTTCTGGTTGAGAATCGCCACCATCGGCCCGCCAGTAGCAATATCCATATCTTTGACAATGAATTTCACAAAAGCACCTCTTTACGGAATGATTAACAGAAAGAGTTTCCGGGTTTATATAGGTTTTTGTGAGGAGCAGTTACATTTTCTCAGAACAATTATAAACTCCAATTCCATCCAACTGCTCATGGCTCGTATCATCGTCTTTCGAGACTATGAAACCGCGGAGAAAGAGCTGGAAAGCACTCTTGAAAGAAATCGCGAGGGTATCGGAGCGTTGGAAAGCATTTCGCTTGCCGAACAAGAAGAAGCAGTCTTTGACAATCCCCCTGCTGAGCTGGGGAAGGAGCTCACGCTCTGCATCGAGCTGTATCGATTTGTTGATGCGTATACGCTCGACGGAGGGATTCTCCGCCTCGCGGAAACTCTCGACATTAAGCCATATCCTTCGCTGGAAGAGCTGGCTCACGGCACGCGGGAATTACTGCACCATCATTTCTTCCCAGAATGGCAACAGGCAGGGGCAATCATCATCCAGCCTTTCTTCTATACGCTCGAGCAGTACGAAAGCCCCTCCAAAGACATGAATGAAGCAGAAAGAGAGGAACTTCGCGAAAAAGCCAAGCTCTTTCCTCCGAACCTAGCTCGGGAGCTGCTTCCTTTTCTCGAAGAGCTTTTTGAACAAAAGCCCGTTGTCCGGGGATTAACTGCGGAAGAGCGGAAAGAGTTCATACGCGTCTATGATACGCTGCAGCAACAAGAAAGTAACTGAGGGAAGAGATATTCTTTTACTATCCTGACTGGTCGTTTATCCTTGCACACCAATGCTCTGAGCCTCTTCCAATTCTTCCAGCGAATTCACCCCTTGGATCTCGTGGGGATCATCGACGATGACCGTGCCCACATGCTTTCCTTCCTGAACAGCAATTTCCACAATATCCGTCAGATAATATTCCCCCTGCTGGTTCTTCGGAACAAGCTGCTGCAACGCCGTCCGCAAAAAGCTGCTCTGCACCTGCATTATCCCCGAATTTATCTCTTTTATCTGCAATTCTTCGGGACTGGCATCTTTCACTTCACGTATAGCCAAGATATTTCTTTCTTTATCTTTCAGAATCCGGCCGTACCACTTCGGATCATCTAAGACAGCCGTTAAAAGTGTCAGGGTATTTTTCGCCGTTTCATGCACGACGCGCAGATGCTGCAAGGTTGCCAAAGAGAGGCAGGGAACATCGCCATAGAGAATAAGAACGTCATCCTCTTCTTTTTCCAAAAGTGGCAAAGCCATCAACACGGCATGGCCGGTGCCCAGCTGCTCCCGCTGCCAGGCAAATTGCACGCCCGGAACGTGCTGCAGCGCTTCCCGAACGGCTTCGCCCTGATAGCCCAGCACCACGATCAGCTGCCCTACGCCCAACATTTTCGCTTTCTCGACGACATGAACGACTAAAGGTTTATGGCCGATGCAATGCAGCAGCTTTGTTTTTTCTGACAAAAATCTGATGCCTTTTCCCGCGGCGAGGATGATGGCCTTCATGGCCGTCCCTCCGATGAAAAAATGGTGTGCAACTCGGTAAAGCAGCTGATTTCAGCATCCGGAACTTCCAGGCCATTCTGCGGCTTTCGTTCACGATGCTTGCCATGGCGCAGCCGGATAGTTTTCAGGCCCAGCTCATTGCCAAAGCGGATTTCCGCATCCAGGCGATCGCCAACCACCCAGCATTTCTGGGGATGATACTTTGCGAGCACTTGCCGGAAACGGGACTTTTTTTCTTCGACGGTCTGGCAGATAATAATGTCGTCGAAAAAACGCCTCACTCCCAGAATAGTGATCTTCTGCTGCTGCAATCCCGGCACCGTTTCCTTTGTCACCAGCGCTTTCTTTCCAGGAAAAGAAGCCAGAAATGAAAGAACGCCGGGAAACGGAACCACCTGCTGCACATCCTCCTGCTCATGGCCGGCACGCATCTGGGACGAGCAGTCGAACAGCGTATCATCGAGATCAAAAATAATTAATTGGTTTGCACGGAGAAACTTTTTAGCTGGCATGGACAATCCCCATAATTACATCCGCCAGTTTCTGCGGATCGTGGCGAATCAGGTTCCGCTTGAGAATATCGCCTTTTTGCAATTCTTTCAGCCCATTGTGAAGCAAGGGCGCAGGAATAACCCGAGCATCCCGTTCCAGATCATTTGTCACCAGCTCGCCTTCTTCGGCATAGCGCTCAATGAGCTCCTTCGGCGGAAGGCTGTTATTCACGATGATATTATCAAAGATATCTTTGCCGGTGAATTTCACAATTTCACGTAAGTGATCGCTAACTTTGAATCCCGTCGTTTGCCCGCGGCGGTTCATTAAGTTGAGCACAAACACTTTTTTTGCCTGGGTTTCCCGCAAGGCTTTGCTTACCCCTTCAACGAGCAGGCTGGGAATCAAAGAAGTATGCAAGCCGCCCGGGCCAAAGATGACGACGTCCGCGTTCATGATCTCATCAATCGCTCGCTTATTGACAACCGGCTGCGGCTCCAGAAAAATGCTGCTATAGCCTTTCTCAATCTCTTCCGATTTGTAAATCTGCCCTTCGCCTTCCAGCACCTTGCCATTCTTAAGGATCATCTTCAGCCGGACTTCATGCGTGGTGATGGGAATGACTTTTCCTTTGATGGAGAGAATCCTCCCGGCTTCTTCAACAGCTTTTTCAAAACTGCCCGTGACTTTTTCTAGCGCTGAGAGCAGCAGGTTGCCAAAGCTATGCCCGCCTAGGCCGCCGGTTTCAAAGCGGTAATTCATCAGGCTGCGCATCAGGCGGCTGGAATCGGAAAGAGCAACTAAACATTGCCGCACGTCGCCGGGCGGCAAAACGCCCAGCTCATCGCGAAGAATTCCGGTGCTGCCCCCATCATCGGCCATGGATACGATAGCGCTTAAATCGACCGGATGATGCTTCAAGCCGCTCAGCACCACGAAATTGCCCGTTCCACCACCGATAACCACGACTTTTTTCATGCGATAGAGAAAAGGAGAAAGAGCTCGCTTTTAAGGGTTGTGAAAAGGGAAGAGAAAGAAACTGGTAATCAGTCGTCGTATTCGAGCATGCCGAAACGTTCAGTTCCGTCTCCATCCGCATCCCCAGAAGAAGCCAGAGCTCTTTGTTTTCGTTCAAACGCTTTGACTACCTCTTGTGCTTGCCGGGCATCGGTTAGCCTTTCCGCCACAGACGCGGAAGAGGAAAGAAGCTCTTGGACCGCCAGCTCCAGGCGTTGATCGGGATGACTGGTAAGATAGTCTTCGACAACATCAGGATGATCTTGCAAGTACTTTCTAATGAGTTGAGGAGACAGGGTTTCTTCAGGCGGCGTGGGAGATGTTTTTCTTTTCAGGTTTGCTTTACCAGATTTTTTCGCGCCGACGGGATTACACCCGCGAGAAACCCTGAGGTAGTTGCCGCTATCGAACCCGTAGTTGAAGTAGCTAAGACCCACAGGCCGGATAAGCCCGTCAGGAGGAAGATAAAGCTGTGGTTTGCCACTATCCCGTATTTCCGGCGGCAGCTGCCGAAAAGGCCGGCCATACATCGCGGCAACTAATTCAGGGCTGAAGCGAACGAGATCAATAGGGGTGCTGGAGGGAATACTGGCAGCAAGCGGAAAGTTTCTTTTCTCACTGCACGTAAAATTCTTCGGGGTATACCGAGAGCCGTCCCACACCAAGCCTTGCGGATCGAAATAGACTATCAGCGTATTGCCTTTTCTCTTTATAGCAGCGCTGAGCCATTCGCCAAAACTGCTCGACATATCATTAGCAACCGCTCTTTGCTGTCCCGTTAGCTTTCCTTCCAGATTTGCAATCTGCAAGCTGAACGCTTCTGCAGGGCGGGGATGGCGCTCATAGCCAGCGTTTCGCAAGCGCTCTAAGCTGTTGTCATAAGTGAGCAAATCTTTTCCCGAGTATTCAGGTTCCGGATGCGCAAGAGGCTCGAAGCAAATGTCTTCGAAACGTACTGAATCTCTTTCCATATCTGCCATTACTCTCCCCCTCAACGAGGCAAACTTCCCCTCAAAAACCAGAACTCTTCACTCCTCCGTAAAGTCCTCAATCTTCTCTTTCATCTCTTCGCCTGCGGGAAGCACTCCCCTCTTGCGCAGCAATTCCCGCGTCAGCAGATAGAACAGCAAGCCCACCGATTTCTTGCCTTTGTTATTGCAGGGAACAACCAAGTCCACGTTGTTGGATTGGTTGTTGGTGTCACAGAAGGCTACGATAGGAACGCCGATCTTCAGCGCATCATTGACGGCATTCTTGTCCGTCCAGGGATCGCAGACGACGACCACTTTTGGCTCCGTAAACGTTTCCAGATGCGGATTGGTCAAAATGCCGGGCGGATATCGGCCGATAATGGCGCGCATGCCCGTCAAGCGCTGCACCTGCCGCAAGGCTTTCCAGGCGTTTTCCCGGCGGCTGACAATGAAAATATCCTTCGGCTCGTAGTGCGCCAGAAAGTTCACGGCAATGCGAATGCGCTCGTCAATTTTCTTGAGATTCAGAACGCTCAGGCCATCAGGGCGGGTTTTATAGATAAAATCCGCCATGTACTTCGTCTTGAATTTGGTCCCAATATGAATCCCACTTTTCAGGTACTCATTGGTATCAATCAATAAATTTTCCTGTTCGTTCATAGTATTCCCTCTCGCACACAAACAAGAATTCATCTTGTCTGCGGTATTTTTCGCCTCACGCAGCACTGTCCGCTTCCAGAGAAACGAACGTCGGCTTTACCAGTCTATTTTAGCTCGTTCTTTATAAATATTTTGAAGAAAAACATCAACAATCGCAAACCGTTTCCAAGCCGCTTTCGGCAGTGCTTCTTTCTGGAGAAGCAGATGCTTCCTCTTTCTTCAGTGCGGGATGATTCCCCTCATACGCAAGCGTCGAATGGAGAATGTAACCATTATTGAACAGGCGAATCTCCGGGTCTTCGCTGCGAAGAGTAAAAACAAAGAGCTTGGGCTCGACTGCAGAGAGAGGAATTGCTGCCGCATGCCGGCTTCCGGCGCGGCGCGTGGTTCTCAAGTGATTATACGTGTCAAAAGCATGCGCATACTCTGGCTGTTTAATAATTTCATCCCGATTGTTGAGATACATTAACCGACCGCTATGCAGAAGTTTTCCCTGCGAAGAGATGAGAATAGCCCCATCTTCCTCCATTGCTTTTTCAAGCAAAGAACCCGCTTTCGGATCAGAGACTTCCCGTGAATCATCAGCAAAGAAATCATGACCGATGAGCCCGCGAAAATAGCGATCCTGCGCTTCTCCACAACCGACAATGGCACACAAGCCATGGAGCTTATACGTCCGCTGCTGCTGCTCTGCCCGAGAAAGCTCTTGCTGCCGCATCACATCCAGATGATCATAGACCGTGAGAAGTACCGATGCTTCAGAGTATGACGCAACGGCCGCAGCAAAACGCTCCCGCTCTTCGGCAAAATTGTACGTCTTATCTGAAGATACAGTCACCTTTTTTCACCACCAGTATACTCTTATTGACAAATAGTGTAAAGAGCTCATGGAAATATATAAACATTGCGATTTTCTCTATGCTGAACGAAAAAGGAGGCAATTATTCGCTTTTTTTAAACATATAAAGCAATTTTTCCTAGTTAAATATGTTAAGAATGAATAATTTTCGTCATTTTCACTCTCTAAAAAGAATAAAATCCCCAGTATCAGCTTTTCTTCTCCTCAATGCCCTTTTCCACAATGCGAAAAGCTACTTCCCCGCCTTCCGGCAAAGAGCGGTGCTTCCGTAACACGATCTTCCGGCAGGAAGCAAACCGCTGCAATTCCAGCAGGCATTTCGAACCGTATTTCAAGAGATCGCCGCCGACCATTTTTATCGTTTCCCGATCATCAAACGCCGAATACACCTGCGTCGTCAGCAGCACCGGAATCTTGCTGCGGCGGGCAATCTCGACGAGGATGCCCAGCTGCTTTCCTAACGCGGAATTCACGTCGTACACGTCCTCGCTCTGCCCTAATTCCAGGCGATACAGCATCGAAATTGAATCGACGATAATAAGGCCGAGATGCTCCGTCACCAGGCTCGGCAATTGCTGCAGCACGGCTTTCTGTTCAGTGAAAGTCAACGGCGTGAAAAACAGCATTTTCTGCAAATCAACAGCAGGATCAATTTGCCGAATCCGCTCGACGGCAATGCCCCCTTCCGTATCGACAAAGAGCACTTTCTTGCCATCATGAACACAGCGAACTGCAGCCAGCAAACAGAGGTTCGTTTTGCCGCTTCCTGAAGGGCCGTAAATAGTCGTTACGACGTCCGAATCGTAGCCCCCTTGCAAAAAAGCATCGAAAAATGCAGCTCCCGTAGAAATTTTATTCATAGGAAAAACAGCGGCTTCCCCTATAAAAGGCTTCTGCACATATTTATAAAAAAGAAGATTTTCTTATGAGTGCATGGACAAAAAAGCTGCAGTATGGCTTGCTCTTATTGTTTTGGGCACTTTGGCTATCCGTTTACTCTTCGCTTTCAGCACGCCAGCATTTACGTACGACTCGTACTTCCATCTCCGGCAGGTGGAAGCCATAACAGAAACCGGCTTCCCCCGCTTCCAGGGAGAACTTTCTTATGGGGGGAGGGACATTCGCTTCCTGCCATCTTTCCATTACGTTGCAGCGTTCTTCACGCTCTTTCTCCCTTTGGAATTAGTCGGAAAGCTTCTGCCTAACGTACTTTTATCACTCCTCCCTGTGGTTGTTTATCTCATCACCCGAGAGATAACTCCTTCCACCGCAGGCAGTCTCCTCGCAGCTTTCATGAGTGGCTTCCTTCCCGTACTCTTTTCCCCCAACGCTTTCTCGGTAAACAGCCTCTTCCTTCCCCTCGTCGCCCTGGCCATCTATGCGTTCTTAAGGATTCAGGAAAAAAAATTCCTCACGCTCTATCTCATCGCTTTTCTCTTCTTATCCGTGACCAGTTCCGCAACGGTGCTCTTGCTCATCGGCTTTGGCATTTACCTGCTGCTCTCCGCAATTGAACATCGGAAACCGAATAGAGCAGAAATAGAAGTGGGGGTATTCTCCCTCTTTTTCTTTCTCTGGGTGCAATTTCTTTTTTTCAAGAATATGCTTCTGGAAGAGGGGCTGGGATTTGTCTGGCAAAACGTGCCGCCGCAGATTGTGCAGCAATACTTTCCGCAACTTTCCCTTTTCCAGTCCATCGTTCTGGTGGGGATAATCCCTTTCCTTTCCGGCATTGTGATAACCTTCAAATCCCTCTTCCAGGCAAAAAATAAAAAAATATTCTTTTTGGTCAGCTTCGTCATTGCGACGACGCTCCTTTCCTGGCTCCGGCTTATCCGCTTCACGGTAGCGCTCGCTTTTTTTGGCATCATCCTGGGGGTGCTCTTTGCCCTCTTTTACGATGAGACCAAGCGGTACGTGCTCAAAACAAAACTGGCCCGCTTTTCTTCCCTGCTCCCTTGGGGAGCGCTGCTGCTCTTGATATTCTCGAGCGGCTTTCCAGCCATCGCTGCAGCCAGCCAGCAAGACCTGCCAACGGAACAAGAGATCAAGGCTTTTCGCTGGCTTCACGATAACACGCCAGAAAACAGCACCGTCGCAGCGCTCTTAGAAGAAGGGCATCTCATCACGTATTATGGAAAAAGAAAAAATGTCATGGACGACCAATTTGCGCGCATTCCTGATATCGAAAAGCGCTTTCGAGATCTTCAGGCACTCTACACGACAGCATTTCAGACGCAAGCCCTGGACATTCTGGGAGCCTATGGGGTAGACTATCTCATCGTGACGCCTCGGGCAAGAGAAAAATATTCCTCACCGAAATATCTCACCTCCCCCTGCTTTCAGCGCGTGTATAAAGATGAGACAAAAATTTACCGCGTCCGCTGCTCGTTAGAAGAAACACCGGAACTAAAGAGTAACTGAAAAACATGAAAACAACAACCCAAAAATGGCTTTATCAGGGTATCGAGCGGCCGCAGTGGTGCTTGCTGTTGCTCTTGCTCATTGTTCTGGGTATGCCTTTTTTGCAGAATAGCAGCCAGCAGCGGCCCGTGCTGCTCGGAGAAGAGAGCTACTATCATTTGGCACAATCCCAAGAACTGCAAGGCAGAAACTTTTACTACGCGGGCCTGCACGTGCTCGATTCATTCGTCTATAACCGGGGCTTCTTTGTCCTTACGCTTGTAATGGCCGTTGCTTCGCTGCTGCTCTTCCTGGCCATTGCCAAAAAGCTCGCTTTCCCAAAAGAGCTCACGTTTCTCTTTCTCTTATTCCTGCTCATCTCTCCTGCGTTCATTTTTACATTTAGCTCGCTCTCCGGAGCAGGCCTCTCCGTTTTCCTGGCAATGGGCAGCATCTTTCTCCTGCTGCAAAAGCCGCCACTACGCTACGGGGCGCTTCTGCCCATCCTGGGAGCACCGTTCATCGATCTGTTTACAAGCATCTTTCTCATCATGCTGCTCCTGTGGTTCTGGTCTTCGTACCGCAAGAAGAGAGATTCTTTTGCCCTTTTCCTTGCCGGTGTTACGGGCGTGCTCTTCTTCAGCAACTGGCTGGTACTCAAGCTGCCCTTCATGCTGGGGCCGTTTCACAGCCCAAGCCCACTTCGGGATCTCCTTGCAGACTTGGGTGGGATCAGCGGAATCAGCCTCTTCATCCTTCTCCTCACTTTTATCGGCCTCCTGGTAACTTGGAGGAAAGAAAAGCTGCTGGGCCCTTCTCTCCTCCTTATCCTGTTTTCCAGCATCTTCGTCCTGAATCCGCACACCATTTTTTACCTGGCCATCCCGCTGACATATTTTGCTGCCAAAGGCTTTCTCTGGCTGTGGCATCGCACCTGGACCATGGAAAGTGTGAAAAGCATTTCCCTCTTCCTGATCTTGCTCGGTCTGCTCTTTTCCACACTATCTTATCTGGGGCGAGTAACCGAGTTAACACCTTCGCCAGCAGAATGGGAAACGCTTACCTGGATAAAAAAGAACATTGACGAAAAAAACGCGGTATATGCGCCACCGGAAGAATTATTCAGAGCAGCATACTTTGCGCAACTGCCTCTTCCGGAAAAGCAGTTCACCAAAGACAGCCAAGAGTTCTACCGCCGGATAAGCACAGCAGGCTACATCCAGGACCTCTTTCCGCTTCTGGAAGCCAGGAACATCCGCTATCTGCTTATCACCCCACAGATAAAAACAACCCTGCCGGCGGACCAAGGGCTGCTCTTCCTCCTGAAGAATGAACACTTTCGGCTTCTCTACGCCCAAGAAAATTTTGAAGTGTGGGAATACCGCCAAGAACAAAAAGGGGAAGTGACCGAAGAAACTGCCAGAGGAACAGAAATCGGGAGAGAGAGAGCAGCTGGAGAAAGTGCCCAACCATGATAGACGTCAGCGACACTATCCTTATCGGAGCGTATTTCTTCCTGATGTTCCTCTCCATCTTTTGGCTGTTAGTCTTGTTCGCTGGAGAACCGGAAAAGCCGAAGGCCAAGCTCAAAAAATACCCCTCGTTCACGGCTATCATTCCGGCGTACAACGAAGAAGAGACCATTCAGGGCACTTTACAATCGTTGGCGGAACTGGACTATCCGGCAGAGCTGATGCAGATTATCGTCGTTAATGATGGCTCGACGGACCGCACGAAAGAAAAAGTTGAAGCCTTCATGCAAAACCATCTAGGGCTGGCCATCACGCTCGTCAATCAGCCTAATCGGGGAAAAGGAAATGCGCTCAATGCCGCACTCCAGCACACCACGGGCGAATTCTATGCCTGCTTAGATGCCGATTCGTTCGTGTACCCTCGCGCCCTGAAAGAAATGCTGCCGTATTTTGCAGACGCCGAAGTTGCGGCAGTCTGTCCCTTGCTAAAGGTCAAGAATCCTGACTCCATTTTACGGAAAGTCCAATGGCACGAATACTTGATCAATATGTTCTACAAATTCCTGAATGCCAAACTGGATTGCATCCACGTCACGCCAGGGCCATTCAGCGTGTATCGGACGAGCATCGTGAAAGCGCTGGGCGGATACGATGAAAAAACGCTCACGGAAGACCTGGAGATTGCCATCCGCCTGCAGAAGCATCAATACAAAATCATCCAGACCTTTGATGCCGTCGTTGAGACCGTAGCGCCGGATACGTGGCGAGCACTATTCTCGCAGCGCATCCGCTGGTACAAAGGCTCTATTGACAACGCCATCTCATACCGCAAGCTCATGTTCAACAAGGCGTACGGGGACTTCGGCTTCTTGCGCATGCCAACCATCATCATCACGGGAGCTGTCGCACTCATCCTTATCGTTACCATCATGCAAGACACCCTCTCCAAGCTGGGGCAAAAAATAGTCGCCTATGCGGATATCAATTTTGATATCATCACGCTGCTCCGAAACTTCCGTTTCGAGTTTAATTTCCTAAGCCTGCCGTTTTTCAAGATTTTTGTAGCTATGGTCGTCCTTTCCCTGAGCTTCTACGTCATGATAAAATCATACCACGTCGTCAAAGAAAAAATCACCCATTACGGGCGCACCTGGATCTCGCTGCTGACGTACTTGTTTATCTATTCCATTTTTATCAGTTTCGTATGGCTGTACATTGCTTTCTTATTCCTCACGGGAAAGAAAAAGACGTGGCAGTGAGAAAGGAGGAGTACACATACCGAAATCCCATACGTGTTATGCCTGTCTGCTGACCGACGAATCCTGAAGAGAGAAAAATCCCCAAAAGTCCACTCTGATTATTCTGATAACAATTCCCGCGCTTCTTCTTCAGCATCCTTGGTGAGCTTGAGTAAGCCTTTTACTGATTTTTGTATCTCTATTATGCTATTAAAAACTGTTTGTATTTCTCTATCGGCTTCAAAGACACCTTCGAGACCACTTGATTTTTTGGTGATAACATCTAAAATAACACGGGGCCACATCCGTACGTTAATAACACGATATCCTGAGATAACATTCAACTGCTGGAGGCATTGTTTCATCTTCTTAGTAAGATTAAGAGTAACCTCTAACACTACTACTTCTTTTTCCTGTAAAACATGAGCTGCATCATCCCCAATAACAGCTCTCCTAAGCTTAGTTAGTTTATCTTTAATGACTACAGAATCATTTTCTATTTTTTCTGCATAAACTATTGACCTCATTAAGAGCCTAGTAACGAGTGAAATCCATGCCCGGAAGCGAGCAGGATCTATAACAGTCCATATTGGGGTTAGGTGAGGATAGTCCCTAAGGAAGGTTAAATTATCTTCTAATATAAATACATTAAAATGAAGTTGTTTCTCTCGGTTGAAATTAGAGATTACCTCCGATATAATTCTTAAGAACTTCTCGCTTTCGGTTACTTCTTTTTCTACAGTTCTTTGAATCTCTAATCTCTTAACACCTCTTTTTTTAAAAGGCCACATGGTGATTGAGAAGCGAACTAGACTTTATAAAAATAGCGAAAAGGTGTACCTCAAAAACCCCCGATACAATTATAAATTACTTCTACACGGCAGAGCACATGGAACGAAAAATTAGTGTCAAGAAATATCTTCTCGCATTCATCTTAACCCTTCTGGTCTTTGGCGGCGGCGTGATCCTGGGCTTTGCCATCGAAAATGCCCGCCTGGAAGACACCCGCCAGATTACCTTGGAAGAGAAAGTGAGTCTCCGCAGCTTACAGCTGCAGCAGAACTATATCGAGTCGGGGCTGGCGGACTGCAAAGCTTTAAACCGGGTGCTGGAAGCGAATATCGCCGAGCTGGGCAGGAAAATCGCCATCATTATCGACTATGACAAGCGAGCAGTTTTCAGCCAGGAAGAATTTGAGCTGCAGCTGCGCGATTATTTTCTGACGGAAATTCAGTTCCTGCTCGTCTCCAACGAGATTGACCAGAAATGCTCCAAAGATAGCCTGAAAGTGATTTATTTCTACGACGAGAACGAGTTTGACACGCAAGGAGATATTCTGGACTACCTTAAAAAGCTCTTCGGCAGCAAAATCATGGTCTTTTCGTTTAATTCCGCATTTACGCAAGAGCCCATGATTGGCATCCTGCTGGAATCGTACCACCTCCAGGAATTTCCGTCCGTCGTTGTCGAACATCAGGTGTTCCAGGGGCATACGCCCGTCGAAGTGCTCCGGGAAACGATCTGCCTGCAGCTAAAGCAACTGGGAAAGGAAATGCCAGAAGCATGTTTATAAATGGCTTCTGTGGCAACTCCCATCACTCTGTTCTAGCATAGAAATGCTTTTAACAAAAATACTTCTGCAGAAAGAAACAGAAATAATTGGGGGTGTCCATTATGAAAAACTACATATGTCCGTTAGTGGCGTTAGGAACGTTGGCAATGGGTTCTCAGGCCTATGGCCAGGAAGCAGCGCCGGTGGTCTCGGGAGAGCCGCAAATGATTTGGGAAAGCCCAGTCTGCGGGCGTGCAGCAGGAACCATCACGGAAAAAGTCTATCAGGAAGGCAATACGACCACATTAGAGTTCAGCCATGACGGCGATGTGTATGGGTACACCGTACGGGTGCGGCAAGAGGATGGTGTCGTAGAACAGTACAGCCTCGCCGATTTCGATAACGATGGCCAGTACGAGAGGATTGATGCGGAAGATGTGATCTGTCCGCAACAATGATAGTTGTCGACGTTGAAACGAGTGGATTAGACCCCCAGAAAAACTCTATTCTGAGTATTGGCGCCGTTGAGTTTTGTAACCCAAAAAATCAGTTCTATACTGAAAGCCAGCTTTTTGACGGTGCAGAAGTGAGTGATAGTGCTTTACGAATAAATGGTTTTTCTAGAGAAAGCATCTTTGACCCGAGCAAGCCGACAGTAGAATCAGCAGTAAAACAGTTTTTAGAATGGGCGTCTCGTTGTCCTTATAGAACGCTTGCGGGTGAGAATCCCACGTTTGATAAAGATTTTCTTCGTGCTTCTGCTGAACGCTATAACGTCGAATGGAGACTTGGAAGAAGGTTGGTTGATCTGCACAGTATCAGCTACACTAAACATTTAGAGCTCAACAAAATTCCTCCGCTGCAAAATGGCGTTTCAGAACTCAAAGCTGATGCAACGTATTCCTTCGTCGGAATTCCAGAAGAACCAACTCCCCATAATGCGCTTAATGGAGCAAAATGGGAAGCTGAAGCATTTTCACGACTTTTATGCGGCCATTGGTTATTCGAAGAGTTTCAAACGTTTCCTGTTCCCGATTATCTTCTCAAGTAGAACTTTTGGGGAAACTCGGGAGGGGGTAGTCAAAGAACTCGGCAACCAGTGACGAAGAAATCCGTGCTTTCTACACTTTTCTCTTCACCTTCAAAAAATCACCCAGGGTCAATTCGTCTTTTGCCGCTCTTTTCTTCTCCAGAACCGCAGAAACACTTTCTTCTTTCTCGACCAAAGAAACACCCAATTTCCGCTCCAGTTTCCGCGCGACAGCAATGTCCGGCTGCAAAGCTCCCGATTCCCATTTGGCAACAGTACTGGAACGTTCCTGCAGAAAAGCGGCAAAATCATTCTGTGTCATCTGCCGGGCTTCACGAGAACGGCGCAGAAGGCATGAGAAATTCTCGACAAGGCGCTCCACAGGAGCTTCCCGCGCGATGTGCTGCTTTCGGGGTACGAAGCTTTGCGGTACTGGCGCTTTCTGCTTGCCGTGGCGCACACAGGAAGAACAAACAGAAAGCTCTACTCCCTCGATTTCAGCACGGTGCAGCTCTGCCTCCCGACCGCACAAGTCGCAGGAACTCATGACAGGATGGATAAAGTCTTCGGATATTAAAAGGTGATGGAAGAGCGCTGAACCCTCTTGCAGAATGTTTTTAAAACATATATATGAAGAAGAGGATAATGGCCCGAAAGAAGATCCGCGAATATGATACCAAACGCCTTATTGCCCAGCACTTTCCCAATCAAAAGATAGATTATAAAGCTCTTCTCGTAACTCCGGAAACAAGCTTTGAAACTCTGCCAGACCTCCACCCCTGGCTTCTTCAGAAAAAACTGGTTGTCAAGCCCGACATGCTCTTTGGGAAAAGGAAAAAGCTAAACTTGGTGCTTCTGGATGCAGACTTCCCCGCAGTAAGACAGTTCATTGAAGAGCAGCGTTCAAAAGCCATAACAATCGGCAAAGCAACTGGCTTC